>OBKB01000142.1_pt1 | contig 9394 bp, 9 predicted proteins | sample 1503001 | NCBI WGS metagenome assembly OBKB01 (sample SAMN02044690, study PRJEB22538) | human gut metagenome | reverse complement strand
AAATGCCAGTGAAGCCCGCGAGGATGACCCGGAATTTCAATCCCCGGTAGACCAGATGTTTGAACGGCTGGAAGAAAAAGACCCGGAACACTTTGCGGTGCGCCAGTACCGTAAATTCCTGCTGTCGGCGGGCAAGACCCGCAGCTCCATTTTGATAAGCTGCGGAGCCAGATTAGCGCCCTTTGACATCCGGGAGGTGCGGGAGCTGATGGAGGACGACGAACTGGAACTTGACACCATCGGGGACAAAAAAACAGCCCTGTTCCTGATTATGTCGGACACGGACACGACCTTTAATTTCATTCTGGCAATGGTGCAAAGCCAGCTCATAAACCTTTTGTGTGACCGGGCCGATGACAAATACGGCGGGCGGCTGCCCGTCCATGTGCGGCTGATTCTGGACGAGTTCGCCAACATCGGCCAGATTCCAAACTTTGACAAGCTGATCGCCACCATCCGAAGCCGGGAAATCTCGGCTTCTATTATTTTGCAGAGCCAGTCGCAGCTAAAGGCCATTTACAAGGACGCGGCGGAAATCATTTCCGACAACTGCGACTGTACGCTGTTCCTTAGTGGCAGGGGCAAGAACGCCAAGGAGATCGCGGAGGTGCTGGGCAAGGAAACCATTGACAGCTACAACCAGAGCGAGAACCGGGGCGCGCAGACCTCCCACGGACTGAACTACCAAAAACTCGGAAAGGAGCTGATGAGCCAAGACGAAATTGCAACGATGGACGGAGGCAAGTGTATTTTGCAGGTGCGCGGCGTGAGGCCGTTTTTCAGTGAGAAATACGACATCACCCGCCACCCCCGCTATAAATACCTCTCGGACGCTGACAAAAAGAACACCTTTGATGTGGACAGCTACCTGTCGTCCCTGCGCCGGAAAAGGCGGCGCGTGATAACGGAGGACGAACCCTTTGACCTCTACGACATTGAGCTGTCGGAGGAAGATTTTTCCGCAGAATAAAGCGGCCATAGAGAAAGGAGCGTGACCGATGGGACACTCGGACGAATGGACATTTGCGGATTATTTCAAGTATGAGAAAGAAATCTACCGGGCAATCATTTCCGCTGCGGTGCTGTGCCAGTGGATCGCAGAACATGATACCCCGCCCACGGACGGGGAAGCCGAAGAACTTGCAAGGGAAATAGACCGCAGACTGTGTGAAGCATGGGGCGAAATTTTTTCGCTGGCTGTGCTGGAATGGCGGGACGGCCAGTAACTCCGGGCCGTCTGCGGATTGTGAGGCTGCCGCTGTGTACGGCGGCTTTTTTTGCACCCAAACACCATCACAATCTGAATTTATGGAGGTAAATTTATGGAATTTTTCAATAGTGCAGTTGATACTTTGCAGACCATCGTTGTGGGCCTCGGCGGAGCGCTTTGCGTATGGGGCGGCGTCAATCTTTTGGAGGGATACGGGGCGGACAACCCGGCGAGCAATGCTCATGTACGGTAAGGAAGCAAGCAACCGAAAACAAGAGATAGACCGCCAGCACTACACTATTCCGAACCAAAGACCAAAAGATAAGCATTGTGGGAAAATCTAAACTTTTGGATTTTCCTACAATGCCAACTACGGCGGAATCCCTCCCACTCCTTATATCTTTCTGTATACATTGAATTTGTATTTAGTAAAATGCAGACAACACCACGGATCGGCTTTTGGTTGGACAATTCCAACCAAACACCACAGCAGACAGCAGAAAACATTCTGAACGCTAGGAAGCCGGTATGATTGTTACATATAAGGGGAAGAAAAATTTCTTTTAGGTACTTGCTTTCCTAAAACTGATGTGATACAATGATTTAATCCAGAAAAGGAGTAAAAAATATGCGGCAAGGTATTCTTAAATAAAACTATAATCAAATAGTGGGAACAAAGGATTATGATAGCTCCTTTTGTAGGGGCTTAGTTTTTTGTACCCAATTTAAGAATACTTTTGCCTTATCAATTTTGACATATCCCCAAAAACAGCAATCACAAACAGGTGTATGCTGTATATGTGTATGTCCGCAACTTATAATCCCCAGTGGTAAAAGTATTTTACTGCTGGGGATTTTTATGCCCTTTGGGGCTGTAAAGGGAGGACAATCACATGAAAATAATCAATATTGGAATTCTTGCCCATGTAGACGCTGGAAAGACGACCTTGACGGAGAGCCTGCTATATGCCAGCGGAGCCATTTCAGAACCGGGGAGCGTCGAAAAAGGGACAACGAGGACGGACACCATGTTTTTGGAGCGGCAGCGTGGGATTACCATTCAAGCGGCAGTCACTTCCTTCCAGTGGCACAGATGTAAAGTTAACATTGTGGATACGCCCGGCCACATGGATTTTTTGGCGGAGGTGTACCGCTCTTTGGCTGTTTTAGATGGGGCCATCTTGGTGATCTCCGCTAAAGATGGCGTGCAGGCCCAGACCCGTATTCTGTTCCATGCCCTGCGGAAAATGAACATTCCCACCGTTATCTTTATCAACAAGATCGACCAGGCTGGCGTTGATTTGCAGAGCGTGGTTCAGTCTGTTCGGGATAAGCTCTCCGCCGATATTATCATCAAGCAGACGGTGTCGCTGTCCCCGGAAATAGTCCTGGAGGAAAATACCGACATAGAAGCATGGGATGCGGTCATCGAAAATAACGATGAATTATTGGAAAAGTATATCGCAGGAGAACCAATCAGCCGGGAAAAACTTGCGCGGGAGGAACAGCAGCGGGTTCAAGACGCCTCCCTGTTCCCAGTCTATCATGGCAGCGCCAAAAATGGCCTTGGCATTCAACCGTTGATGGATGCGGTGACAGGGCTGTTCCAACCGATTGGGGAACAGGGGGGCGCCGCCCTATGCGGCAGCGTTTTCAAGGTTGAGTACACCGATTGCGGCCAGCGGCGTGTCTATCTACGGTTATACAGCGGAACGCTGCGCCTGCGGGATACGGTGGCCCTGGCCGGGAGAGAAAAGCTGAAAATCACAGAGATGCGTATTCCATCCAAAGGGGAAATTGTTCGGACAGACACCGCTTATCAGGGTGAAATTGTTATCCTTCCCAGCGACAGCGTGAGGTTAAACGATGTATTAGGGGACCAAACCCGGCTCCCTCGTAAAAGGTGGCGCGAGGACCCCCTCCCCATGCTGCGGACGACGATTGCGCCGAAAACGGCAGCGCAAAGAGAACGGCTGCTGGACGCTCTTACGCAACTTGCGGATACTGACCCGCTTTTGCGTTGCGAAGTGGATTCCATCACCCATGAGATCATTCTTTCTTTTTTGGGCCGGGTGCAGTTGGAGGTTGTTTCCGCTTTGCTGTCGGAAAAATACAAGCTTGAAACAGTGGTAAAGGAACCCTCCGTCATTTATATGGAGCGGCCGCTCAAAGCAGCCAGCCACACCATCCATATCGAGGTGCCGCCCAACCCGTTTTGGGCATCCATAGGACTGTCTGTTACACCACTCTCGCTTGGCTCCGGTGTACAATACGAGAGCCGGGTTTCGCTGGGATACTTGAACCAGAGTTTTCAAAACGCTGTCAGGGATGGTATCCGTTACGGGCTGGAGCAGGGCTTGTTCGGCTGGAACGTAACGGACTGTAAGATTTGCTTTGAATACGGGCTTTATTACAGTCCGGTCAGCACGCCGGCGGACTTCCGCTCATTGGCCCCGATTGTATTGGAACAGGCATTGAAGGAATCGGGGACGCAGCTGCTGGAACCTTATCTCTCCTTCATCCTCTATGCGCCCCAGGAATACCTTTCCAGGGCTTATCATGATGCACCGAAATACTGTGCCACCATCGAAACGGCCCAGGTAAAAAAGGATGAAGTTGTCTTTACTGGCGAGATTCCCGCCCGCTGTATACAGGCATACCGTACTGATCTGGCCTTTTACACCAACGGGCGGAGCGTATGCCTTACAGAGCTGAAAGGATATCAGGCCGCTGTCGGTCAGCCGGTCATCCAGCCCCGCCGTCCAAACAGCCGCCTGGACAAGGTGCGCCATATGTTTCAGAAGGTAATGTAAAGATACATAATCGTCAAGACGGCAACAATCAGAAGTTATGGAGGGTAACAATGGAATATAGTAAGGAAGATTTAATGGAAGCAAAAAAGCAAATTTGGGGAGTGGGAGAGAACATGGGAACAGAGGAAAGTAAAAAAATCTGGGAGGAGAACGCACAATTTTGGGATAATGCAATGGGTGACGAATCTAATGAATTTCACAGAGAGGTAGTGCGTCCCAAAGTAACGGAACTTCTATCTCCTAATCCTGCGGATTACATTTTGGATATTGCGTGTGGCAATGGAAATTATTCTTCGTATCTTGCACAAAGAGGCGCTTCGGTTGTCGCTTTTGATTACAGCAAAAAAATGATAGAATTGGCTAAAAGACGGCAATCACAATATGCAAAACAAATTGAATTTTGTGTGGCGGATGCGACCGATAGAAAAAGTATATTAGAATTAAAAAGAAATCGAGCCTTTACGAAAGCAGTTTCTAATATGGCAATTATGGATATTACGGATATTGAACCACTTCTTATGGCTGTTTATGAACTGTTGCAGGAAAGCGGAATTTTTGTCTTTGCAACGCAACACCCTTGTTTTGTCACGTTGACTGAAAAATATATGACACCGCACAGTTACTATGATATAGCGATTGAAGGGCAACCGAAAGAGCAGATTTATTATCATCGTTCCATACAAGATATTTTTAACCTTTGTTTTAGAGCTGGATTTGTCATTGATGGATTTTATGAAGAATGTTTTAAAACCAACAAAGAAATTCCTATGGTAATGATAGTAAGGCTTAAGAAGGTAAAACGTGATAGCTTAAAATAAATTCAAGTTTGTCGGGTAAATAGCAAACCCAGCCGAGCCAGTCAACGGTCAAGATGAACGGCGCATATGCGCAGCCGTTGACAGCCCCGCCCGCCTTTGCTGGTAGGCAATCAAGGGGCGACAGCAAGAAGTGCCACCGCCCCGCACTATTATTCAGAAAGGGGAATTTCCATGACCGACCAGATAGCCTATCAAGAATATATCCAGCGCAGGTACAACGCCTTTTGCAAGACTGTTATCCGCTGTGCCGCCTTGGACAAGATTTTGAAGCTTAAACGGCAATGGGAACGGCAAGTTTCCCTTGACTATCTGATGAACGAGAAGTTTGTCCAGTTTGCCGCGTCGGAGCCGGACGAGGAATACCCATTTACCGTCTGCGGTCAGACCGTCCTGCTCTGCAACGCCGCCCTTGCCGACGCGATCTCTGTTTTGCCGGAGCAGACGCGGGAAGAAATCCTGCGCTATTACTTTCTGCGCCAGCCGCAGCGCGTGATCGGCGCGTGTATTGGCCGGTCACGCAGCACAGCGGGGCGGCATATCCAGCTTGCCTTGCAGCGGCTACGCGAAGAAATGGGGGTGAGCCGGTATGAGTAGACTTCTCCCCTATGAAACAATCCTCAAAGCCCGTGAGGGCGACCCAGAAGCCGTGAACGCTGTCCTGCTCCACTACGCCGGATATATCCGCTATTTCTCAAAAGTGAACGGGCAGGTCAACGCCGAGGTGGAGGACTATGTAAAGCAGCGGTTAATTGACTGTCAATTCAAGTTCCGGCTTGACGAACCACCGGACAAGTCATAAAAACTGAATACCAGCCGCCACCGACGCGGCCAGCGAAAGCAGTAAGTCTTGAAAAAGATTTACTGCTTTTTTTGTTGTCCGGCTCCGCTCCCGGCCATTTTGCCCCCTGCCGGTTGTAGTAGTAAGCGAGGAGGGAATTTTTCTGCCCTGGTGTTTGGCATTTGGAGCATTTACCCGTAGTAGAGGGCAAAGAGAAAGGATTTCTCCAACACCGGGTAGAAACCACTGCGTCCGGTGTCATTTTAGCGAAAGCGGGCAGGAATGCCCTTTACAGGATTAGTAGTAGCAGAAAAAGAGAAACAAACTTTTGTGGTTGCAGTTTTCCAAAAAAGTGGCGGACGGAAGTGAGAGAAAGTTTGCAGTCACGGAGAGCAAGTTTCTACCACGGTGCCAAAATCCGCAATTCTGCGGTTTTGCCCCTCGCGGGAAACTTGTTGGGGAGTGCCTTCCCCAAACCCTGCTATGGCGGCTTACGCCGCAAAAATATTTCCGTCCGGCAGGCCGCTTTTTTGCGAGAACCGCGCCGGAAATACCTAACAGACCAGCCTATTTTTTGTGATAAGTGAAAGGAGGTTTACAGCCCATGCCGAAGCGATACAACACACCCCACCGCAGCCGCGTTGTGAAAACCCGGCTGTCCGAAGAAGAATACGCCGACTTCACAGCGCGGCTTGTGCCCTATGGTATCAGCCAGTCCGAATTTCTCCGGCAGGCGATACGGCGGGCGACCATACGCCCCGTTATCCATGTATCAGCGGTCAATGACGAGCTGCTTTCCGCTGTCGGGAAACTCACAGCCGAGTACGGCAGGATCGGCGGCAACCTCAACCAGATTGCCCGGTATCTGAACGAGTACGGCACACCCTACAACGCGCTCTCCAGCGAGGTACGCGCCGCCATAGCCGACCTTGCCGCCCTCAAGTATGAAGTCTTACAGAAAGTAGGTGACGCGGTTGGCAACACTCAAGCATATCAACTCTAAAAATGCCGACTACGGAGCCGCCGAACAATACCTGCTGTTTGAGCATGACGAGTTTACCATGAAGCCCGTCCTTGATGAAACCGGCAGGCTTATCCCCCGCGAGGACTACCGGCTGTCCACGCTGAACTGCGGCGGGGAGGATTTTGCCGTTGCGTGTATGCGGGCAAATCTCCGCTACGGGAAGAACCAGCGGCGGGAAGATGTGAAAAGCCACCACTATATCATCAGCTTTGACCCACGGGACGGGCCGGACAACGGCTTGACCGTAGACCGGGCGCAGGCATTGGGCGAGAAGTTTTGCGCCGAGCATTTCCCCGGCCACCAAGCCCTTGTATGCACTCACCCGGACGGGCATAACCACAGCGGCAATATCCATGTGCATATCGTCATTAACAGCCTGCGGATAGAGGAAGTGCCGTTCCTGCCCTACATGGACAGGCCAGCCGACACGAAAGCCGGTTGTAAGCACCGCTGTACCGACGCGGCCTTACGCTACTTCAAGTCCGAAGTCATGGAAATGTGCCACCGGGAGGGGCTTTACCAAATCGACCTCTTGAACGGCAGCAAGAACCGCGTGACCGACCGGGAGTATTGGGCGCAGAAAAAGGGACAGGCCGCGCTGGACAAGCAGAACGCCCCCATGATTGCAGGCGGTATCACGCCCCGGCAGACCAAGTTTGAAACGAACAAGGAAAAGCTGCGACAGACCATACGGAAAGCCCTTGCCACCGCCGCCAGCTTTGACGAGTTTTCCTCTCTGCTGCTGCGGGAGGGTGTGACCGTCAAGGAGAGCCGGGGGCGGCTTTCCTACCTCACGCCGGACAGGACAAAGCCCATTACCGCCCGCAAGCTGGGCGACGATTTTGACCGCGACGCTGTCCTTGCCGTTTTGGAGCAGAACGCTCAGAGGGGTGTAACGGTTCGTTCCATCCCCCAGCCGCAGCCCTACGCCGCCAAAGACGCTGACGGTGTACAGCGTCTTGTGGACATTGAGCAGAAGATGGCCGAGGGCAAGGGCAAAGGCTACGAGCATTGGGCGAAGATACACAACATCAAGCAGATGGCCAAGACGCTGAATGTGTACCAGCAGTACGGCTTCACTTCTCCGGAGCAGTTAGAAGCTGCTTTTGATACCGCCTATGAGGAAATGCGCCAGACCAGCGGAGAACTGAAAACACTGGAAACGAAGCTGCAAGGGAAAAAGGAATTGCAGCGGCAGGTGCTGGCCTACGCCAAGACCAAACCCGTCCGCGACGGCCTGAAAGCGCAGAAATCCCCCAAAGCCCGCGAAGCATACCGGCAGGCGCATGAGAGCGACTTTATCATAGCCGACGCAGCCGCCCGGTATTTCAAGGCGCATGGCATTACCAGGCTGCCCGCCCGGAAAGCGTTGCAGGACGAGATCGAGCAGCTTGTTTCCAAGAAATCCGGCCTGTATAACACCTACTACGAACAGAAGCAGCGGTACACGGAGTTGCAGACCGTCAAGCGGAATATCGACCAGATTTTACGCCGGGAGGAACCCCGCCGCAGAAAGGAGCAGAGCCATGAGCGATAAGCTGCCCCGCATGGACTACCGCCAGCACCGGCGGGCGCGGCGGCTGGTGCATGAGTGCTGTAACTACGACGGGGGGAACTGCCTGCTGTTGGACGACGGGGAGCTATGCGTGTGCGTCCAGAGCATTTCCTTTTCCCTCATTTGCCGGTGGTTCCGTGTGGCTGTCCTGCCCCTTGACGGGGAGCTGGCCGCAGCCCTTTTGTACAAGGGGAGCCGGAAACGCTGCGCCGTCTGCGGGGCGGCCTTTGTCCCCAAATCCAACCGGGGAAAATACTGCCCCGACTGCGCCGCCAGAGTACGCCGCCGCAAAGAAGCCGAGCGACAGCGCAAACGCTACCACCTTTCTACGCATTTAGGGGCTGTCAAACCCTTGTAAATCAAGGCTTTTTTGCCCGCCCTCAACGGGGGCTTGATACATTTATCCTTTTCCCCCGGAAACGGCGTTCTAAATGCGTACAAACGCACCAAATCCACCCAAAGGAGGAACCATGTCAGACAACCGAAAATACTACTACCTCAAGCTGAAAGAGAATTACTTTGACGAGGACGCTATCGTGCTGCTGGAAAGTATGCAGGACGGTATCCTCTATTCCAACATTCTCTTGAAACTGTACCTGAAATCGCTGAAAAACGGCGGGAAGTTGCAGCTTGATGAAAATATTCCCTACACCGCGCAGATGATTGCCACCATTACCCGCCAGCAAGTCGGCACCGTAGAGCGAGCCTTGCAGATTTTTATGAAGCTGGGGCTTGTGGAGCCGTTACAGAACGGCGCGTTGTATATGAGCAACATTGAACTGCTTATCGGCCAATCCTCTACCGAGGGGGAGCGGAAACGGCGGGCAAGGCTGGCTTTGCAGGAGCAGAAAGCCTTGCCAAAGGCCGGGGCGGACAAATGTCCACCATATCAAGCGGACATTTGTCCACCAGAGATAGAGATAGAGAAAGAGATAGAGATAGAAAAAGAGAGAGAGCGAGAGTTAGATACGGGACAGCCCGCCCGCGCCGCCTATGGCCGGTATGAAAATGTCTTTCTTTCGCAATCAGAACTGGACGGGCTGAAAGCAGACCTGCCCGACAAATGGAACTACTACATTGACCGGCTATCCTGCCATATCGCGTCCAGCGGCAAGCGATACCGCAGCCATGCCGCCACAATCTACAAATGGGCGCAGGAGGACGCAGCCAAGAAAGCCCCGAAAAAGGGCATACCA
>OBKB01000141.1_pt1 | contig 9554 bp, 9 predicted proteins | sample 1503001 | NCBI WGS metagenome assembly OBKB01 (sample SAMN02044690, study PRJEB22538) | human gut metagenome | reverse complement strand
ATATTCGCAACTGCTCATAGAAATAAAGCCCATTTCCTGCGAAAGCTCTATGAAAAATAGAAGCTCCTTGCAATAGGTCAGCGCCTTTGCTTGTAGCTTCTGCCGTTGTCTGTATTCCTGCGCGTCCCGAAGGTCTAATTCGTTCGCTTCAAGGACGCATTCGTAAATGTCCACCGCTTTATCCTGTATCCTGTTTACAAGCGTGAAGCGGTATTTCTTCGGGTAGCGCTCCGTCGAATTCGTGATCGTGAAGGTGTGCTTTACAAGGTCTTTCGCTTTCACAATCACGTTGAATTCCGTCGGTTCTTTCCGCTCCCGCTCCGGTCTTTGCATAAATGCACCGTCCTTTCCGCATTCGCTCGATTATCGCGGTATCGTCGGCGCACCCGTCGAAATCGAAGCCCGCTTCGGTAACGGTCAGCGTTGCCGCGTTCCCTGTAACCGTTGTTCCTGTGATCTGCAATACCTCCGCACCGCAAGCCGCGCATGGCGGGGAAAGCTCCGCAAAGATGTTTCCGATCACGCACGATAATTCCGCCACCGTGCAAGCGTACCGCGTCAACATTCGATCCTCTGCAAACTCTCGTTCCAAATGCCCGTAGACGTTACGCCGTCGAGATCATCGAAGAGGATCAAGAACGGATTTGTCGTAATGTCATTGAAAAGCACCGCTTCCAGCATATCCACGCGCGCGTCAAGCGCGTTCGTGATGTTCAGAAGGTTTGTTGCCGCGTTATCGTCAAGGACGGTTTGCAAGCCGTTAAACCATGCGTTGAAATCCGCCGCCGCCTGTGTTTCAAAGTCCGCCATGTGTTGCTCGAACGCGTTGTATTGCGCGTCGCCCTGCAATTTCAGCGAATTCATATACGAAACAAGTGTGTTGTACTCCGCCGCCGAAAGGGATTGATATTCAGCGAACCACGCTTGAAGCTGTGCGTTAAAAGCCGCCGTGTCGATCTGCTGAACGACTGCGGCAACAACGCCGCAAAGCGACGTGTTCAAGCGCTGATCCGTGATCTTGCTTTGCGTGATTGCTGTTACGCCCGCGCCCACGTAGATGTCCGCCAGCGCAAGCTCGTAAATGTCCGCGTCCCTCTGCAATGCGGGCGCGGTAGGGGAAGCGCTGAACGAAGAAGATTTTACCTTCACCGACATAACGCGGTTTGTTAAGTCCCAGCGGACGACAACGCGATCAATGCGGTTCAACTGTCCGTCCGCCGTGTCAAGCTCGACGGCAAGATCGCCCGTGTTGAAGTAGAAGTAACCGTTGATCCACGCTTTGCCCGTTTTTACGTTCAGCTTCATTCCGTCGTTTGCAACGACTTGAAGCCCCGTCGAAGGGACGGGGAAAACGCCGTTCCCGATGAACGAAGCAAAGTATTCCGCCCAATCCTCCGCCTTGTACGTGCGATCGTGCGAAACGCTGTTGAAGAAACTTGATTTTTCCATGCTGTGAAGCCCTCCTTTATTTCGTAATCTGCCGAATTTGTGTCAGAAGCGCGGGCAAGCTCTCGCCGAAGGTAATATCTATTTCTTCGCCGCTGGTTTCGTAGGTTTCCGCAATCTCCGTTATGCGAACGTCAATGCGGACGTTCCAGCGCTTATTGATACACGTTACCCGATCGCCTAAATCGTAGTCCGTGCCGTACTTCAAATTCGCGTTCGTGTTGATCTTCGATCCGAAAGCAAGCGTTTCTGCGTATTGCTCCAGCTCTTCAACGCCGCGCGCGGAAAGAAGCGCTAAATACTGCGCCGTTGTAAGCGTTACGGTCTGCCCGCTCTCGTTTTCGTATTCCTGCACGATGTCCGTTGCATTGATGAAAACTTCGTCGCGGGAAAGCCCCGCCGCGCTTCCTCCGACTTCCGCAACCTTCCGCGCAACGCCTTCTTTTTCCTCTCCGCCGATGTAAGCCGTTGTTTTAAGGTTTTCAATACTGTTCGTGTATTCCTGTTCCACGATGTTGTCAAATTCCTGTGAAAAGATACAAGGCGCGTTTCCTGCGGCATTTCCCGCCGTAAGGTCGCGCCCTTTGTAAACGGAAAAGGTGTGCTTTCCCGTCCGTGCGTTTGTTGTAACCCGAATACCCAGCTTCGCCGCCTTCGCCGCCGTTTCCGCCGCAAGCTGGGCGTTCACGTACTGTTCGGAAGTATAGTCGATTTGCCCACTTCCGGTGTCTGCGTCGGTCGTGGATATGCTGAAATTCGGGATATTGCGCGCCGCTCCTGCGTTCGTGCAAGTCTGCTTCACAATGGCGTATAGAATGTTCTGTGTCGTGTCCTTCGTGATGATCTGCGTTGTCAAAATGCGCTTGCCGATCCACGAAAGCAGGAACTTTCCTTGAACCTCTATTTCCTCCATGCCCTGTGAATTCTTTGTGATGTGAATATAGCGGATTTCCGCCGCTTCGTTGCCGCCGCGCTTGATGATGATATTTTCCTTCACCAGCAAGCGGGCGTGTTCCTCCGTGAAGGGAACGAGCAACTTGAATTCGCCGCAACTCCAATAACGCCGCGTCCATATTAAGGACGAAATCTTTTCGACGATCCCTTGAAGTGTCATATCGCGGCTATAAACGTATAATTCCACCGCGCTACACCCCCAAATACAAGTTATTGTGATAGATCGAAACTTCGAGATTTTCGGCGTTCGCGTCCGCTGAATAACGGAAGAGATTGTCGCCCACGGCGATCTGCAAATACGAACTATCAACGTCGAGATAGCGGAACGCGTCTGTAATCGTGCCGCCACGGTTCAGCTTCACGGCTTTTTCACCGTAGCCCGTGGAAACGGTTAAAACGTCGCCCGCTACAAGCGAAATATTCAGCTTGATAAACTCCCGTGTATCGACGTTCAGCAATACGGGATTTGTAACCGCGCCGATCGCGCGGAACTCGATCCGGATACCGCTTTTCACGTCGCCGGAATTGTAGACGTTCACAATCAGCGACGGCTGGCGATAGCCGATTTCCCAGCCGTCGTAAAGCTCCAGCCCGTCCGGAACGGGGAATTCAAAGCCGCCGATCCACGTTGCTATGTCCTCGCGTGTTTCCGTTTCCTCTCTCCAAAACGGATTAAGGCAAGACAAACTAACCGTGAATTGCTCGAAGATCGGCTTTCGCTTGAAGATCGGCGCGTCGTCGATCTTGCACCCGATCACCCGCCGGAAGTCGCCGAAAACATACGTCAACGTTGCTTCGTACTGCGGATTTAATATGCGGTTCAGCTTCCGGCGTAGGTTCTGCGCCGCTTGCTTATCCCGCTCCTTGATGTATCCCACGATGTCAATATCGCGGCTTTCGATCCGATAGCCCAAGTATGTGTCGCCGTCCTGCCCCATGCTGTTGGTGCTGTAAATAGCGTTCCGCACGTCGGAAAGTCCGGTAACGTCCTTGAAGTTTACGTGATACGAAGAAGCGGGGGAAAACTCTATGCTTTCCCCGCGCTCGTTCGTGTAGATCAATTTTTCTTGTGTCCTCATGCCATAACCTCCCGCGCAATCTGCCGGAACTGCCGCGCCGCCTGTCTTTGCTGTTCGGCGTAGCTCGTTTCGTTCGCATAGATGTTTTGCACGACTTCAACGGAAGGCGTACCGCCGCCGCGCGTGTCGCGTCCCTCTCCGGAACGGAATTCCGGAACGGCGTTCGACGTTTCGCGCCGGATCGAACTTTCAACGTCGCGCATTTCGCGGGCGAAGCCTTCGCCCAAGCCCTGCGCCATGTACGAACCGATACGGGCAAAAACCTTCGACGGGGAATTGATGTCCATTTCCTCTTCAACCGCCGCCACAATATCCCTCATCATAGAGCGGACGCGGCTTTCAAGCCAGCCGGACATATTTTGAAAGCCCTGCCAAATGCCGCGCACCATCTCTTCGCCCGCTTCCGTGAACTGCGATACGTAAGAGCGAAGCGCGGTAATAACGGGCTGAATGATTTGTGCAACCTTGCCCGTGATCTGCGGGATACCCGCGATCATTCCTTGCGCTATGCTCTTGTCGATGTTCGTTCCTTCGGTTACGAACTTTTGATGTTGTGCCGTGAATGCGGTAATAATGCTTTGCGCGATCTGCGGTACTTTCTGCGTGATCTGCACGATACCCGCCACCATGCCGGAAGCTATGTTCTTGTCGAAGTCCTGTCCGGCTTGATTGAAACGTTGAGCTTGCGCCGTCAGTCCGGTAATAACCCGCTCGACGATCGCGTTCACCGCTCCGGACAAGCCTTCAATGTTCGCAATAATGCCGTTGTTCACGGCGTTTACTGCTTCCGCCGCCGTCAGCGCGCCCGCTCCGCCCATTGCGGCGGTCATATCACCTTCAACGCCGCCCATGTTGTCGGTGAAGCCTACGCCCACGCCGTCCGCCATGTTGCCGCCGATTTCAGCGAATACCGTTGACGGGGAATGAATGCCGAAGAAGTCCTTGATACCCGAAACAAGGGACGAAGCCCAGCCGGATACCTTTTCCCACAACCACGAAGCCGCGCCGCTGATACCTTCCCACAAGCCGTGAAGAAGGTTTGCGCCCGCGTTTATCATTTCGCCGCCCAGCGACGCGAACGCTTGCACAATGCCGGAAACAATCTGTGGAACTGCCTTCACGATTTCAACTATGATCGTCGGCAAATTCTGAATGAGCGCCACGAAAAGCTGAACGCCCGCCATAATGATTTGGTCGATGTTGCCGATCAGCGCGTTTACAATTCCGCTTATGATTTGCGGGATCGCTTGAACGATCGTCGTTATAATCTGCGGCAATGCCTGTATGAGCGCGACAAGAAGATCAATGCCCGCTTGAATGATCTGCGGGATTGCGGAAAGCAAACCGTCGATCAAGCTGGTTATCAACTGCGGAAGCGCCGCAACAAGAACGGGGATCGCGTTTATAATGCCTTCCGCCAGCCCTGTTACAAGCTGTAAAGCCGCGTCGATCAGCAACGGGATATTGTCGATCAGAACTTGCACGATGTCCGTTACAAGCTGAACCAGCGAAGGAACAAGCGTCGGCAACGATTGAGCTATGCCCGTAGCGATATTCGCGATCATCTTCACCGCGAATTCAAGGAAGGTCGGTAACATTTCCGTTAGCTTTTCGATCGCGAACGTAACCATACCCAGCAAGCCGTCTGTGAAGTCCTCCGCCGCGCTCTCTGCACCGGAAAGCGCACCCGTCAAGCCTTTTCCGATAAGCTCGACGAACGGCGTTATTTCCTGCAAAAGCTCCGCCGCAAGCTGTTTCAGCTTTGTAATGATCGGTTCAGCAATCGCGCCCAGCGCCGCCATAGCGCTGTTCAGATTTGCTGTTGCCTTCTGCGCGTCGATAATGTCGCCGTTTACCTCTCTGTACTTGTCCGCCGCTTCTGAATAAAGCCCGTTCAACGTGGACGTTATAAGGGCTTGCCGCTCCTGCTCCGATGTGCAAGCGTCAAGGCTGGCTTGAAAATCATCTTCGGAAACGCCCGCCCAATTCAGCGCGTCGGCAAGATTGCCCGTGATTGATCCCGTCTTTGCCGTTTCGTTCGCGGCTTCGGTCAAGCCTTCAATCGGCAAGCTGTCGCCGAATGTCGCGTAAACGCCCGTGCAAATGTTTGTCCAGTCCGAAAGCTCTTTTTCGTTCGTAGTCAGCTTCGCAAGGTGCGCGGCGGCTTCCGTTGCCTGTCCGTCGTCGCCAAGAACGCCGTACAACTCCGTATAGGTGTTTTTCGCGTCCTCTGCCGAATGTCCCGCCGTCGTGAAGCTGGTTTCAAGTTTGCCCATATTTTCGCGGGCTTCGCGTGTTTCTTCGGCAAGCCCGAAGAATGCCGCACCCGCCGTGCCGATCGCCGCACCCATAGCCGCGCCGATCGCCGCACCCATAGCCGCGCAAGCTGCGCCGATCGCCTTTCCGACTTTGCCGACGGTTTCGCCGACGCTCTCCCAATCCACCTTTGAGCTTTTCAGCTTTTTAGAAGTGTCGTCGATTTCCTTTTGAATTTTCACCATGTCGGCTTTGGTGTTGTTCAGATTTGTTTGCATTTTCTGATATGCGGGATTTGTCGGTTCGATACCGTTATCGCGCATTTTCTTCAATGCCTTTTCCGCCGCTTCTGCCTTCTTCGCCTGTTCGTCGAACTGCTTTTGTAATAGCTTCTGTTTCGCGGTCAGCGCTTCCACGCTGTCGGCGTTGTCGGCGAACTCCGCCGTCGTCAGTTTCATTTCCGATCCGATTTCGCGAAGGGAAGAATTTATATTAGTGCAAGCGGCGCGATACTCTTTTTCGCCTGTAAGGTCGATTGATGTTTTGATCTGCTCTTCTTTCGCCATTTATATCCCTCCCAGCACGTCGTCAATATCAACTTCTTTCGGAACGGGCTTGAAACGATCCGGATTGAATTCACGATGAATTTTGAAAAGCGTCAAAATTTTATACGGTGTCATGCGCCATACTTCGGCTTCGCTCCAGCGAAGAAGCGTTACGCCGATATAAAGAAGGCGGGCAAGGTCGATTATTCCTTGCCCGCTGTCGCGTTTTTTTCGATGTCCTCTTCGTCGTCCTCTTCCTCTTCGTCCCGTTCGGGCGGTTCGGGCGTTCCGTTGTTGCCCATAGAAAAGGATTTGAAGATCGCCGCTTTCACGTCGGCGAAATTGCCCGTATGAATGAGCTTGCCCACCTGTTTTTCGGTAAGCGGTTCTTCGTCGTCCGCCGCGCCCTCATTCAAAAGCACGGTCAGAAGCCAACGAAGATTTTTAATGCTGTCCTTGCCGGAAAGCACGGTATCAAGGCGATCAAAGCCGCCGAATTTGTCCTGCATTTCGTCGATCGCGTTCAGACTGAAAAGAAGGTGTCTTTCCTTGTCCAGCATGATCGGGAAGCGTCCGTCTTTAATTGCGCTCATAGCAGAATAAGGCGGGAAGCCTTTTTCAGACTTCCCGCCGTTCCTCCTTTCGATATTCGATTAACCGCCCGCGTTATTAGGTTCGCGAACGGAAGTGAACCAAGCCGCCGCCACGCTGTTCGTAGGCTCTGCGACGTGTTCAGCCTTCCACAATCCGTCGGAACGCTTGATGAACTGTCCGACGATCTCCGGCGTAGTAAATTCGATACTATCGCCCTTCGTGGTGTAATTTTCATCGGGGATCGCGAATTTGACCTTGTAAAGCCAAATGTACTTGTACGTTCCGCCCGCCTTCTTCGCGCGGAAGCCGATTGCGGTATAGGGTGCTTCGTCGGTGTCAGAACCGTAAACAACCTTGTCCGTGTCCTGCTTCTGTCCAAGCAGGGCGGCAAGGTCAGCCGGAAGAAGATCATTCACGTTCAGCGTGATTTCTCCGGATACGAATTCTTTTACAACTTCGTCCGCGCCGTCGTCGGCGTAAAGGATCGCTTCGGCAACTTCAACGGAAATTTCCGCCGAAATAGCTTTCGCCATACGCACGGGCGTTCCGTAGTCCTCCGCGCCGTCCGTGCCGATCGTGATGGGTGCGCGGTAAAGATCGCGCAATCCGATTGTTGCCATGTGTCATACCTCCATATACTTGATTTCAACGGGAACGTGGTAATATCCCGTGTCCTGCTCGTATGTTTCCGCGTCTATCGTGATCGCGTAGAACCCCGCCGCCTTCAACGCCGTTTTCAAGCGTTGAAGAATGTCGATGTAATCCGTTTTTGAATAGACGTGTACTTGATACGTGAATTCCTGCGCGCCCTCTTCATCGTCTGAAAAGAACGTGTCGCGCCCCACGACAAGCTGATAGACGATAAAGCAAGCCGCCTTCCCGCCGTATTTAAGGCGTTCGACGGGAACGCCCAGCTTTTCAAGCTCCGCTTTTAACAAGCTGTCAACGTTCTTCATTTTGCTTTTCCTCCCATACGCGGCGCATTTCCGAAACAACGTCGTCCGCCGCCTTTTCATTCGCCGCCGTGAACCACGGGCGCGCGGGCATATTTGAACGCCCGTAATTAAGGACGAAGCCTTTTTCCGCGTTGCGTACTCCGTGCTTGTCCTTTCCGTTCGGATAGATTTCAACTCGTTTTCCGCCGTCAATCTCTTTCACGGCGGATACTTTGATGGACGCAAGAAGCGCCCCCGTGCTTCGTCTGCTGTTGAACCTTGTCTTGATCTCTTCTTGCTGTGCCTTCTGCATTACTGCGCCACCCGCTTTGAGCATTTCCGGCACGGCTTCTTCAACGATCGCGTCTTGCCGAAGCATTGCTTCTTGTACGTCGTCCAGCCCGACAACGTTAAACTTCGCCATTGTTGCCGCCCCCTTCCGCTTCCGGAAGATTAACCAGCGTCAACTCTGTAAATTCTCCGTTCCCGTGCGTGTACGTCCGAAGGACGCGATACCGTTTCCCGCTCGAAACGGGATATTCCACGATCTGCTGTTCCTCATACTCGAAGGAATGCACGTCGAATTTTAATTCCGTCGTATAGCCCGCCTGTTGCGCCTTGTAGAACTCCGAAAAGCCCACGGATTTCTTGTCAGCGAAAACCGTTGTCGCGGTTTCTGTGCGGGCGACGGGGAAGCCGTGTTCGTTCGTGCGCGGCGAAGGTTCAGACAAGGCGATCAAGGTTATTTGTTCGCCCCATCTCATTTATTCGCCCTCGCTTTCTTCGGTGTAATCAGCGGTCAGCGACAAGGCGCACTTCAAATAATCGTATGCGTTGCGGTAACGCTCCGCGTCGTCATTGAAGCCGAATTCCGCCTTTGCATAAAGCACAACCGCCCGATCAAGAAGGGGATCGCCCAGCGTTTTACTGGACGATCCCGCTTCCGCCGGAATGTTGATACCGACAAGGCGAAGATCAGCGATCGCCGCGTTTATGAGATCGGAAACTTCGCCGTCAAGCGCCGTCCCGCTCAACCGCAACGCCAGCTTTACCTTGTCAAGCATTTGTCAGCCCTCCCGCTTTAGGTGGTCGCCTTGACCAGCTTCACGATGGCTTCGCCGATAGCGGGCGCGCAATCGAAGATCGCGATACCGCTATACTTGTAGCTGTTCGTGTCGATGTCGTAGGCGCTCTTCACGCCGATATTTTCGGCAAGGTTCGCACAAACCTTCTTGAAGTCGCCCAAGAAGGCTTCGTGATCCGCGACGTAATCGGACAGAAGAACGGGATAGCCATACACGAAGTACGCGTTGTTCTGAACGGTTACAATGTGGTTCTTGCTGTTGTCCTGCAACGGCATAAAGTCGGTGAACAAGGTTTTCTTGTTCATAACGAACTTGCCGTTGCGGTCATAACCGGAAGGCAGAAGCCCGATCAGCGTTTGGACGTTCGCGGCGGTAAGTGCGCCCGTCTTTGCAACGGTAACGCTGTTGGTTTCGTCCCAAGTGTTCGCCACGTTAATGCCCTTCGGCTGGGAAGTACCCGTGCCGTTGATAAGCAAATCTTCGACTTTGCTGGCGATAGCTTCCGCCAGCATATTGACGATCCAGCTTTCAAACGCGGTAATGCTCATAGTCATTACAGTATCGGAAATCTGAACCAGCTTGACGATCTCATAACCGGAAAGGGAAACGGTGGTCAGCGTGTCAGCGGCGGCGGTAATGCTTGCGTTCTCGGTGTGGATC
>OBKB01000132.1_pt1 | contig 10289 bp, 12 predicted proteins | sample 1503001 | NCBI WGS metagenome assembly OBKB01 (sample SAMN02044690, study PRJEB22538) | human gut metagenome | reverse complement strand
ATTCCCACCAAAACCCCTCGGTCGCAAAGACGGACAAAAGCCCTCTGTCCGAGCGAGACTTAGAAACGACAGGTACGCACACTGATAAGGGTGTCGCAAAGGCAGCGGATAAGAAGCCTTCGGTCAAGGAAAAGCTCGACCGATACAAGGCGGCTGCCAAAGCGGAAAAGGAAGCAGAGCGTACTGTGCCGGAGGCTTCCAAAGAGAAGCCGAAAACCCCTGAAGCCAATCGGCAAACCGTTCACAGGCAGCCGAAGAAATCCAAGAAGTCGAAAGAGAGGTGAGCGAAATGGATCAACTAAAGGAACACCCGCAGATCGTGGAACTTTTAGACACGCTCGATAAAAACGGCTTGATGAAAGAGAAAAACGAGGTGCAGTCGCTGGTAAGTTATATCGGCGGTATGGAAGAAACGCTGACAGGAATGCTCGGCGAGCTTCAGGATATGCGCCGTGAAATCAATCTGATCCACAACAACACGCTGCGGAGCAAGTGCCATACCCTTGTGGAAAAAACGGAGAGCAAAATCCGTCAGGGATTTTCCGCAGTCAAAAAGATGAAGGATAATCTGATCCAGTCAGCCGGAAACGCTGTGCGGGCGTTCCGGGAAAAAGGCAGGGACGCCATTGCTGAGTCGGTCAGGGCAATGAAAATCCCCGAAGCGCTGGATAAGCTGTCCTCGATGTTCGGTAAACTGTCAAAGGATATGGCGCAGGATACAAGAAAACTGTCCGCTATGCAGACGGAGCTTCAGGGCGCAAAGGGGCATTTGAAAAATATGGGGCTGCTGTTTATGGGAAAAGCCGCAAAGGAAGCGGAACATTCCAAGAGTGATAAAGGCGTTTTATCAAGGTTGTCCCGTTTATTTGAAAAAGCGCAGAAAGGATTTGCGTCTTTGGAGCAAAAGGCGATGGATACGGCGGATAAGCTCAGAGTTTCCCGTGTGAAATCGTCTGTAAAAGAAAATCTCAGCAGATATAGGGCGGCGGCGAAAGCAGAAAAAGGAACAGAGCGCAGCGAGCCGACCGCTTCCAAAGAAGAAAACCGCACAGCACAGGCGTTGGGGCAGATTAGCGTCCCGCACCCGCAAAAATCAAATCTATCAAAAGAGAGGTAAAAAGATATGACCAACGATTTTAAGAATAAGCAAAGCAGCGGCGCAAGACCGCCGAGACTTTCGCCGGAGGAATACGCCGCCAAGAAAAAGGCGGAGAAAGAAGCCATTTATCAACTGCTCGACAATACCGCTTCGGAAGTGGTGCAGTCGCCGGAAAAATTCAAAGCCTACCTTGATGTGCAGAGCCGTATGGACAGGTACACAGCGAACAATGCGTTGCTGATGTATAAGCAATTCCCGCAGGCAAGTCAAATCAAGGAATTTGGCGATTGGACGGCGGACGGTGTAAAGGTCAATAAAGGCTCCAAGACCTTTATTATCCTTGATCCCTACGAGTACACCAAGAAGGACGGGACAATCGGCATTGATTTCAATTTGAAAAGAGTGCTGGATGTTTCACAGACCAACGGCAAGCGCCCTGCCGCCCCGACCGCTAACCGTGATCCGAGAAAGTTGGTGGCGGTTATGCTCGACAGCGCCCCAATCAATATTGAAAGCACCAATGAGCTGCCTTATCCCGATATGGGCGCTTTCTATAAAAATGAAGATCAGACGCTTTATGTGAAGCGGGACATCGGCGACAGCGTAGCCCTCTGCCAGTGCGTCGCTCAGGAACTCGGTCACGCCGAGCTTTCTATGAACAGCGAGGTATACAGCCGCAGGGATATGGGATTTCAGGCGGTGTGCATTGGGTATATGCTCTGCAAGAAATACGGCGTGGATACGCAGAATTTTGCGATTGACCGTATCCCCGACGAACTGAAAAACAAAGAGCCGAAAGAAATTAAAGCTGAACTCGGCAAGACGCAGAAGGCGTTTAAGGAAATTACCGCCCGTGTTTCCGACGAGCTGTACCGCCAGCGGGCGGAGCGCTCAAAGGAACAGGAGAGATAACCGGAGGTAGCTGCGATGAAAGAAGAACTCTACCATATCGCTTTGGACGATTATGAACACGGCGTTGTAATCCGTTCCCTGAACGATAAAAAGACCGACCTCAAAAAAGAGGGCAAGTCCACCGACGCCGTAGACGATCTGATTATTAAAATCGGTCACGCCCCAAGACGCAAGTTCAAAGTGGTAGAAAAGGAATCCTGCCGTGAATCGAGATAGCAGCAGGCAGTCTGCGATTATCCTTGCGGTCATTGGGATTCTTCCCGTTGTGTGGCTCGGCTTATTGATAGCGCCGTCCGTCAAGGGCGGTCTGCCGGAGATACTGCCGAGCCTTTTGACGGTATTCAATGATCCGTTCCATATCGAGCTTTGCGGGGACAGCTTAAAAACTGTCCTCGTTCTGCTTTTGCTCTACGGAATGGGGATTGGGATTTATCTGTCCACACGGAGGAATTACCGCAGGCGTGAGGAACACGGCTCTGCGAAATGGGGCAGCGCAAAAGCCATTGATAAAAAGTACCGTCAAAGTCCGCCCTCGGAAAATAAGCTGATGACGCAGAATGTCCGAATCGGACTCAATGCGAAAAAGCACCGCCGCAATCTCAATACTTTGGTGTGCGGCGGCTCCGGCGCAGGCAAGACAAGATTCTATTGCAAGCCGAACTTAATGCAGACAAGCAATTCCTCTCAGGTAATTTTAGATCCAAAAGGGGAAATTTTGCGTGATGTCGGCAATCTGCTTGAAAAAGCAGGCTATGAGATTAAGGTGCTGGACTTGATTTCAATGGAGAAAAGCCATTGTTACAACCCGTTTGTCTATCTCAGGAACGACAACGATATTCAGCGCCTCGTGACCAACCTTTTTAAGAGTACCACCCCGAAAGGCTCGCAGTCCAACGATCCTTTTTGGGATACTGCGGCGAGTATGCTTCTACTCGCCCTTATTTTTTATCTACACTACGAAGCGCCGGAGGAGGAGCAGAACTTTGCGATGGTAATGGAAATGCTCAGGGCGGCGGCGATTGAGGACGAGGAGGACAACCGCCCTTCTCCACTCGACAATCTGTTCGCCGATTTGGAAATGGATAATCCCGACCATATCGCCCTGAAATACTACCGTTCCTACCACTCCGGCTCGGCAAAGACCTTGAAATCTATTCAGATCACTCTTGCCGCAAGATTGGAGAAATTCAATCTTGAAAGCTTAGCGGCGCTGACTTCCGCCGATGAGCTTGACCTTGCTTCAATGGGCGAGAAGAAAACGGCGCTGTTTGCGCTGATACCGGATAATGATTCGAGCTTTAATTTCCTCGTCAGTATCCTTTATACACAGCTTTTCCAGCAGCTTTTTTACTCCGCCGACCATATCCACGGCGGCAGCCTGCCGATACCCGTCCATTTTTTGATGGACGAATTTGCGAATGTTTCGCTGCCCGACGATTTTGACAAGATACTATCTGTTATGCGTTCAAGAGGCGTATCGGTATCCATTATCCTGCAAAATCTGGCACAGCTCAAAGCCCTTTTTGAAAAGCAATGGGAATCCATCGTAGGCAACTGCGATGAATTTCTCTATCTCGGCGGCAATGAGCAGAGTACGCACAAGTATGTGTCCGAGCTTTTAGGCAAGGAAACGATTGACACCAACACCTACGGGAAAAGCGAGGGGCGGAGCGGAAGTTACTCGACCAACTATCAGATTTCCGGTCGTGAGCTGCTTACCCCTGACGAAGTGAGAATGCTTGACAACCGCTACGCCATTTTGTTTATCCGTGGCGAGCTTCCGGTAATGGATTTGAAGTATGACATTTTGAAGCACCCGAATGTGGCGTATACCGCAGACGGGAAAGGCGGCGTGTATCAGCACAGCGAAGTCACAAAAAATGTGGCGACCATTGAAACACTGTATGTTGATCTCGACAGCATTCCCGAAATGGAGTTTTCGGAAACGACTTACGAGCTGTTGTCCGATGAGGACTTTGAAAACTTAACAAATTGATTGGAGGAAAACAGAATGAACATTTTTCATAAGACACAGAAGAAAGAAACCTGCAAACTGCCGATGACCGGAAAGGTAAAGAAAGGCTTTCGTTACTACTGTATGATGGTTTTGAGCCTGACTGCTGTTTTTGCGATGTCTACAACGGCTTTTGCCGCAGGCGATCCGCTTACCGTTGTGAATAATCTGTCCGATTTCATCTTCGGTTTTATCCGTGCGATTGGTCTGATCCTGCTCGGCTTTGGTATCGTTCAGGTAGGTCTTTCCCTGAAATCCCACGATCCTTCGCAGCGTGCGAACGGATTTCTGACGCTGGCGGGCGGTATCATTATCGTTTTTGCGAAAGAAATCCTCACTCTGATTACGGGCTAATCCTTTACGCAAACGACGCTCAGGGGCGTTCCTGAAAAACAATTCAGGGACGCCCCATTTTTCTTTATAAGGAGGTGCTACGAAATTGAGTGATAACTGGGTAGTTCAGAATCTCCAGAATGCCCTCGAAACATGGAATGAAAAACTCGCTGAGATATGGCAGCTTATCACAACTACGCCGCAGAGCTTCAAAGGCGGCGGGATATGGGCGGTCATTGTCAATATCAACGGCGCTGTGCAGGCGATAGGTCTTGCACTTTTAGTGCTGTTTTTTGTGGTCGGTATGGTACGCACCTGCGGCAGCTTCAGCGATGTTAAGAAACCGGAACACGCTGTCAAGCTCTTTATCCGATTTGCGCTTGCAAAGGCGGGTATCACTTACGGTATGGAGTTAATGCTTGCCCTGTTCAATATCGTGCAGGGTACAATCGGCACGATTATGACCGCCGCAGGCTTTACTTCCGCACAGCAGACCACTCTGCCGCAGAAAATGATTGACACGATTGAAAGCTGCGGCTTTTTCGAGTCAATTCCGCTTTGGGCGGTTACGCTTATCGGCGGCTTGTTCATCACGGTAATGTCATTCCTGCTCATTATGACGGTGTACGGGAGATTTTTTAAGTTATATATGTATACGGCGCTCGCCCCGATTCCGCTTTCCACTTTTGCGGGAGAGCCGAGCCAGAATGTGGGGAAATCGTTTATCAAAAGCTACTGCGCCGTATGCCTTGAAGGTGCAGTGATCGTTTTAGCCTGCATTATCTTCTCGTTGTTCGCTTCTTCCCCGCCTGTGGTCGATCCCAATGCGGCGGCAGTCACGCAGGTTTGGTCATATATCGGCGAGCTGCTCTTTAATATGCTCGTTTTGGTCGGCTCAGTGCGAATGTCTGACCGGATTATCCGTGAGATGATGGGGCTGTAAGGAGAACAGAATGAAACAAATATACAACAAATTCAAGGGCTACACCCTTGCGGACTGCGATTGCAGATATTGCCTGTATTACGGAGGGCGGCGAAAAAGCAAGATCATCTGTCTTGTAGACGGGTGCGTCTGCGCCGATGAAATCCGGCAGGCGAAAAAAATGAAAGAAAGGAGTTCCTAAATGGAAGTCAAAATCAACAGAGAAATCAGGAATTACACAGAAGCGATGTTTTTCGGACTGTCACTGCGGCAGTTCATTTTTTCTGCCTGTGCCTGTGTGGTGGCGGTGGGTATCTATTTCCTGCTCAAACCCTATGTCGGCACGGAAACCGTATCGTGGATGTGCATTTTGGGAGCCGCACCCTTTGCGGCTCTTGGCTTCATTAAATACAACGGAATGACCGCAGAGAAATTCATCTATGCGTGGATTAAGTCGGAGTTTTTAATGCCGAAGAAGCTTACTTTCCGTTCAACGAATACCTACTACGAGCTGTTCAAGCCGAGTATCGAAGCAAAAGCAAAGGAGGCTATGAAATCGAATGATTAAAACACTTACCAATCTCCGCAAACAGGAAAAGGAAAAGTTTGTCGTGCCGAAAGGCGTTCAGGATGTGATCCCCATTACCGCCATCTATGATGACGGTATCTTTCAGATTGGGAAAGACAAGTTTTCCAAGACCTATAAATTTTCCGATATTAACTATGCCGTTGCCAGCCGTGAGGACAAGGAAGCGATGTTCCTTGAATACTCGGAGCTGCTCAATTCCCTCGACTCCGGCGCAACGACAAAAATCACGATCAACAACCGCCGCTTAAACCGATTGGACTTTGAGAACAACATCCTTATCCCGATGAAAGGCGACAGACTCGATGAATACCGTGAGGAATACAACAAAATCCTTTTGGAGAAAGCGACGGGGGCAAATGCCATCGTGCAGGATAAGTATATGACGATTTCCGTCAACAAGAAGAATATTGAGGACGCAAGGCATTATTTTGCCCGTGTGGGCGCTGACTTGATCGCTCACTTCGGCAGGCTCGGCAGCAAGTGCGTGGAGCTGGAAACCGATGAAAGGCTGCGTATCTTCCACGACTTTTACCGTGTGGGCGAGGAATCCTCTTTCCACTTTGATATAAAGGAAACCCGCAAAAAGGGACACAGCTTCAAGGACTATATTTGCCCTGATTCAATGGAATTTGAAAAGGACTACTTCAAAATGGGCGACCGTTACGGGAGAGTCCTTTTTTTGCGTGAGTACGCTTCCTATATCAAGGACAGTATGGTGGCGGAGCTGACTGACCTCAACCGCAATCTGATGATGTCGATTGATGTCGTTCCCGTGCCGACAGATGAAGCGGTACGGGAAGCGGAAAACCGTCTGCTTGGCGTTGAGACGAATATTACCAACTGGCAGAGGCGGCAGAACTCCAACAATAACTTTTCGGCGACTGTTCCTTACGATATGGAACAGCAGAAAAAGGAAATGAAGGAATTTCTTGATGATTTAACGACGAGGGATCAGAGAATGATGTTTGCCGTGATTACCTTTGTGCATACGGCGGATTCCAAAGAACAGCTTGATAACGACACGGAAGCGCTGCTTACCACGGCGAGAAAGCACCTTTGTCAGTTCGGCGTGTTGAAATTTCAGCAGGTGGACGGGCTGAATACGGTTATGCCGTTTGGCGTGCGGAAGATTGATACCTTCCGTACCCTTACGACCGAAAGCCTTGCCGTGTTTATCCCGTTTCGAGTGCAGGATATTTTTCACGAGAACGGTATTTACTACGGGCAGAATGTTATCAGCAAAAATATGATTATTGCCGACCGCAAGCAGCTCCTCAACGGTAATTCCTTTATTCTTGGCGTATCCGGCGGCGGCAAATCCTTTGCCGCAAAGGGCGAGATTGAGAATGTGATCCTTTCATCAGAATCAGATGTTATCATCATTGATCCGGAGCGGGAATATTCACAGCTTGTGAAGGCGCTCGGCGGCGAGGTTATCCATATCTCCGCTACTTCCCAAAATCATATCAACGCTATGGATATGACGAAGGAATACGGCGACGGGGCGAATCCGGTCATTTTGAAATCGGAGTTTATTATGTCCCTGTGCGAGCAGCTCATCGGCGGCAGCAACCTCGGCGCAAAGCAGAAATCCATTATTGACCGCTGCACCGCCAGCGTGTACCGCACTTATCAGCAGAATAACTATCAGGGCGAAGTGCCGACCTTGCAGGATTTCAGGGCGGAGCTTCTTAAACAGGACGAGCCGGAGGCGCAGGAAATCGCCCTTGCCATCGAGCTGTTTACCAACGGCAGCCTGAACACCTTTGCGAAGCACACGAATGTGGATACCAATAACCGCCTGATCTGCTATGACATTTTAGACCTCGGCAAACAGCTTATGCCTATCGGTATGCTGGTCGTTCTCGACTCCATCTTAAACCGCATTACGCAGAACAGGGCGAAAGGCAGAAACACCTTCATCTTCATTGATGAGATTTATCTGCTGTTCCAGCACGAGTATTCCGCTAACTTCCTGTTTACCCTTTGGAAGCGTGTGCGTAAATACGGTGCTTATGCTACGGGTATTACGCAGAATGTGGACGACCTTTTGCAGAGCCATACGGCGAGGACAATGCTCGCAAACTCTGAGTTTATCATTATGCTCAATCAGGCTTCCACGGACAGGCTGGAGCTGGCGAAGCTCTTAAATATCTCCGACCTTCAGATGTCGTATATTACGAATGTGGAAGCCGGACACGGGCTTATCAAGGTGGGCAGCTCCCTTGTGCCGTTCGCAAATAAATTCCCGAAAAATACGAAGCTGTATAAGCTGATGACAACCAAACCGGGCGAGAGCGCATAAGCTCCCGCCCCTTGTTTCAGAAAGGATATGGCAATGAGAAAAAAGATTTGTATTGCGTTGATGGCGGCGTTTACCGTCCTGCTCGGCGTCAGCAGCTATTTCATTATCGACCATTACAGGGAGGCGGAACATCAGGAGCAGATGTACGATTCTCTCGTACAGCTCGTAGAGGACAGCGAAACCGAGCCTGTCGAGCCGATCATCTATTCGGAAGATAAGACGATACTGCCGGAGCTTACCGAGCTGTACCGTCAAAACAATGATTTGGTCGGCTGGATTTGCGTGGAAGATACGAACATCAATTATCCCGTTATGCAGACGGTGGATAACCCGAACTACTATCTGAAGCGTGGATTTGATAAAGAATACAGTTCTTACGGCTGCCCGTATGTGCAGGAGGATTGTGATGTCTTAAAGCCCTCGGACAATTTAGTGATCTACGGTCATCATAAGATACCGAGTTTTTTTCGTCCTGCAACTCAGTATCGTATTCCGTATTGATCTCCTGCACAACGGTCTGCATACTCATTCCAGTCCCAGAATCTTCGCCTGAGAAAAAGATACCGAACACCGAGCCGAGAAGCATACCAATCAGGCAAATCACGATAATGACCAAAATCGCTATCCAGCCGCCTGCGGCGATTGCGGCGATCAACGCCTTTGTTCCGGCGATAATCGCCTTGACCGCAAGCGCTATCGCTTTTGCGATTGCTTTCGCCGTGACAACGGCGGCACGAGCCGCCGCCCGTGCTGCCTGAACTGCCCTTTGAGAAGCCCTAACCGTAGCCTGCGCCGTTTTCTGCGCCGCCTTTGCGGTACGCTGCGCTGTCTTGACGGTCGTTTTAGCGGTGCGCTCTGCGGTTTTTACCGTTTTCTGCGCTGTTTTCGCCGAGCCTTTCCCAACCGTCTTAATCGTCTTTTTCCCTGCGGAACGGGCAGACTCTTTTACTGCTTTCTTCGGCTGTTCCACCGCCTTGATACCCTGACCGACGCCTTTTCGTGGAGCTGCCGCCTGCGCCTGTTTTTGAAGTGACTGCGCCGCCCGCTTTTCCTTGAATTTCTGAATACCGTCCTTTGCCTTGACGATATTCTGCTTTGTCGCCTGAACGCCCTTGCGCCCCTGCTTGTCAAATTGGTGTACGGCTTCGTGGGAAACTCGGTCGATACCGCTTTCCAAACGGTTGGAAGCGTATTCCTCCGCACTGCTTTCAGGGACATCAACGGAGTGTTCCGCTTTTTCTTTAGTCTGGATAAAGGTGGATTTCATACGCTCGGCGGCAACCGCCGATTTGTCAATCGTTTTGATCGTGCCTTTCGCTATATCCCTTGTCTTAATATCCGGCATAGAAAACCTCCTTTCCAAGCGCCTGTGGACGCTTTGAAGTAAAAAAAGAGGGGAAAAGGTATCAACACCTTGCCCCTCAAAGTACGAGGGCTGAAAAGCCGCTTAAATCAAGGACTTTTTACCCTCTATTTTTCGATTCTGTGCGCTTTTTCCTTGCGTACTCTGCCTGCTGCCTTTTGTATGCGATACCGGCGCATTTCTCACAATACTTTTTCCTGTTGCCACGCTTGATAATGGGAGCGCCGCAGGAAACGCACCTGTCAGGGTGCGTTCCGAGTATCTCCGCTTCCAACGCCGGATCTGCCGGAAGCACCGCATTGCGGAAATATCTGCACAAAAGCGAGTAGGATATACTCTGTACGCAGACGCAGCCTTCCCCTTCATCAAGAAGCAGGCAGTTCCCGTCATCATAATTGGCACACAGCTTCTTTATCAGGGCGTTAGCTCGGTATCTCTGCCGCCCCGTCATTTGCGGGAGCATTTGCACCACTGCTTTCTGTTACTTTTTTCGCCACAACGACAAGCCTTCCGTTCGTGCGGGAGTATTCACAGGTGGAAAGCGTGATCAGCTTGTCGCCGTACTCCGCCGATACGCCCGTATCATAAAGGGACAGTTCCTTGCACTTATCAATATAAGCCTCAAATTCCTCCGGTGATTGAGCGTCCGTAAAGCGGTAATATTTGAAGGCTTCCGGACTGTCGGTGTAAACAACGGTTTTGAATACCGCAAGGATTTCGTACTCATTTTTCTCTGTCAGGGTGTGAAAGGC
>OBKB01000125.1_pt1 | contig 10936 bp, 12 predicted proteins | sample 1503001 | NCBI WGS metagenome assembly OBKB01 (sample SAMN02044690, study PRJEB22538) | human gut metagenome | reverse complement strand
ATTTATTCATTTCCCCACCTCTTTAATTTTGTTAATTTATATTCATGCGTTTAAATCGCATTATAATCGTTTTTAAGCGTTTTTATTTTTAGACGATAAATTATACCTATAACTACTAAACTCTATTCTTACAGCCTGTAATTCACTTTTTCTTCGAGTATATTAATGTATCTCTTATCGTTTATTTAATTATCAACTTAACCTCCTTTCTATATCCATTATATAACATATAAATCTCCTTGTCAATCTATTTTGTTAATTTATATTAAAATATTTTCAAGGGGCTTATTTGCCCCATTTATCTATTTCCTTACTCAATTTATTTTATAGATCTGTTAAAAAATCAAGAGGAGGATTCCCGATTTATAAAAATCAGCTTTTTATAAATTATTCTATTTTTGTAAAAAGTAACTACAACCTATTAATTATTTTATATATTAGATTAATTACCGACTTATTAAATGATAAAAAGGAAAGATAAAATAGCGACTCTTAATCAATGTCGCTATAATATTTTTTATCTAGTTTAAATTTTTTATTATTTAAACAATTTATAAAATACGCTCTTCCATCTATATCTTTGTTATACATACATTTCAATGTAACATATCTTAATAATGCAGTTAAATGGCTTATTTTCTGCATATCTATATAAGAATCAAACTCATCATCTTTAAACCCCAAATCCCTTAATCCTGCTATAAATTCACTATATTTATTAAATCTATCCTTCAAATATGAAGTATCGGTCGGTATTTTATCTCCACCATCTATTTTACCTTTTAATGCAGTCGGCATTTTATCTAAATGAACAACTGTTACTATGTCATTATCTACATCAGCTTCAACAAAATCATAGTCGTTAAGCATAGCTACTGCATCCTTAATGGCCTGTTTCCTATGTTTTTCTTTCTTTGCATTCATCGGTATTCTATCTATATATTTTTGAATATTTGCTTTAGATATATAACCGTTACCTAGCCATTTTCTTGATATCATATATATATTTTTAGCTATTAAATTCTTTATTTTTGTAGCATTATCCCTGTCGTAATATAATCTGTAATTATTAGCTATTGTTAAATACAAAAACATACTCATTTTAATCTTGGTAACATCCGTTTTATTATCTGGATTAATACAATTTTCAAAATCCTTTCTACATCCATTCGTAAATAAGCAATTATCACAATCATAGACAGTGTAATCCTTCATTCCTTCTAAATATCTGTAGGATTCTTTAGAGTTTGTTATATATTTCTTCTGTATAGGATCATATAATCCACCACTATGAGTATTAAATACTGTAGTTGCCACTAATCTTTCAATCGACTCTTTAATAGATTTTCGCTGTTGACCACTTATTTTTCCGTACCCAATTGAAGTCGCTATATTATCTATTGTTTTAAAATCAATGAATAAATCTGATTCCTTAACCTTATTAGGATCAGTCTCCAATTCCAAGACTCCATTCTCTATTTTATCCCATATATAAATATCTTGTAATGCTCTAAGAACTTCCTTATCCTTTAATGTTGGAACACCTAATTTCCCATGTCCATTAACATTTATGCCTCTAGTTACTTCTACACCATTTTCAATACTAGTCCATCTGTATTCAACATATGTTAAAGGTTCTAGTTCTCCAGTTTCTTTATTTTTGCTTATTCTATATGGTGCTAAGAATGGCATTTGAACTGAATTACCATCCATTATTGATTCACCACTTCTTAATTTTATTGTTTTTCTTTTTCCCTTAATTCCTACAAATTGTTTCTCATTTTTACTAACCTTGTTCATAAATTATCACCTTTCAACATATTTATCCACAGTAAAAATCACTATTTTTAGCTACTTTATTGCACTTTTCCACAGGCTGTTTATAAACTATATATGAATATTATGTTAATAATATAGATTTATAGATTAAATAGCGACTTTATATAGATAAAAAAATTACTATCCACAGAAGAATTACCGACTTATAACAGATTAAATACCGACTATGCACAAATTTTATAAGATTAAACAGCGACTATCCACAGAAGAATTACCGACCTCGCATACCTCTAGCCTAGTCATATCAATGTGTTTCAGCTCTCTATATTCTATTATAGATATTCTTTATAGTTGTATTCTCTTATATATATTCTTTTAGAAATAGACATGATAAAGGATAATATAACATATATCTCCTCTATTCATTCCATTTCTATATCATTAAAACTTATTTTTCTACTTAACACCAGTAAACCATTTTTTTAATCTATTGAACGGTTGTTTTTTATTTTCCTCTATTTCTTTTTCAGTAACATATGCAAAATGTAATCTTTCTTTTACATATTTAAGATCATCTTTCATCTCTTTGTTTTGTTCCTCTATGTTTTCTTTTAGGGATTGATTTATCTCGTTTTTTAAATTTTCTAACTTGGAGTCTATAGTGGCTCCAACTTCTTTTAATATTTCCTCATTCGAAGCAGGTAATAGTACTTGAGTATCTATTATTTTTTTAAATACTTCTACCATATCATTATTTGCTTTTATAACTTCATCAATTTTTAAATTTTGTCTATGAATAATTTCAACAAAAAAATCCAAGAAATCTTTTTCTGTAGGTTCAACTTTTCTTTCTAATAGAACTTCATTTTTACTATTTATTAAATAATCCCTTATTTGACTAATAGACTTACCTTCTTCTTCTAGGGATTTTATTCTATTAATATTGGACACATCAATATTGTCAAATACTTGATACATACCTACTTTATTTATTTTTAATATATCTCCTAATTTTTCAGAGTAGAATGATATCTTAAAAGCATCTATATCAGTAATTTCTGCTACTTCTTCGATTGTATAAAACTTGTTTTCTATATTAACATCTATTATATTATCATCCATAGCAACCTCCATATGATAAAATAGGGAGTATAAATTTACTCCCTTAATTATTATTTTTTAAATAAGCTTTTCTTCATAACCTTTTTTAATGTTTTATTAGTGCTTGTAGATGTATTAGTGTTTTTACCAACATTAGAATTTGTTGTTGTTGCTGTTGTTGGCTTCATACTACTTGTAAAATCAGTAAAGAACATACTATTGTCATCAAATTGATTATCTTTAGCTCTTTCATCCAACTCAAGTTTTATTATTTGCATTGTGTCAGAAGGAGGTAGGCATCCGCTTATTAAAACCAAATTCTTTTCATCACTAATACCGCCATAAAATTCTTTTCTAAGCATATAATTATCTCTTATCATTGATTTATCATAATTTTCATCAGCTAATGATACCCCTACATATCCACATTGTAACAGTGATTTTCCATTTTCATTTACAAAAATATTTTTCTCATTTTTAAATACTTTAGCTAAAACACTATTTTTTTCTCCATATCTAAAAGCTTCAGTCATGCTATTGTACCCACTAGGTAATTCATAAATGTATAAACATCCTCTATCTTTCAGTATATTACCTAAGTTTCCAGTATCAAAATTGCGACCATTATTATCTGGTATGTCAAATATTGAGTCAAATAATTCGGCAAATCTCTCGTTAATGGCAATCTCCTTTTCTTCTGTCTCTGTCTTTCCTTCTATTTCTACGCTATTGTCAATAAATATCATACTATTTATGCACTTATTCTGTCTTAAAACTTCTGACCATGTATTTAAACTATTATCTAGTATAACAGTTGAAGATTTTAGATCTGGTATAATGCAAATAAGGTTAATTATTTTATCAAATGAACCTTCTTCTTTTAACTCCGATAATTTTTCTAATAAAACAGATAATATAGATGATCCAGATCCTCCACCTAGAGAAGATATTAAATAAACTACATCTTGTTGTACATAATTCATTATTTTCTCGATTATTGTCATTACATAATTTTCAGCATATGACTTTCCTAATGCTCTATCTCTTCCTACGCCATTTTGAGTTGATATGCACATATAATTCTTTATATTTGCATCGCAGTTATCTAATGATTGTAAATCAGTTATACTTGTATTTATAAATAATCCTTGGTATCTAGTGTCCATATTCATGATAGTGTCAGCAAGTTTATTACCGCCCCCACCTAAACTAGTTAGTAATATATCGCTTCTATTCATTTTCTATTTCCCCCTCATCTTCTTCAATATATTCATATATATCTTCTTTGCATAGAATATTAGTTTTTAAATAATCTATTCCTTTATTTGATAAATAAAAGGTTCTTGTATTCCCAATCTTATATCCTTCAAGTACATATTCGTTTGGTTTTAATTTCTTATTTACTCTTCTGAGTATGGTGAAATATGAAGTATTTATCTCTGTAGTTTCAGCTATCTTTTTTATATCCAATGAGGATATATCTGTAAATGCTTCTTGAGAATAAAGAATATATAATATTTCTATATCTAATTTATCTAATCCCACTAACAAAAACCTCCTTTTGTTCTATCTGATAATAATATATTACCATACATTTCAAATGGTTACAAGTCATTTTAAATATTTTTAAATGAATTCAAAGAAATGCAAATCAATGCAAAGTAATACAAAGAAATGCAAATCAATGCAAAGTAATACAAAGAAATGCAAAACATTGGTTTGTATTGATTTTTACTAATTTAAATTCATTTGAAAGCATTTGCAAACAAAATAGACTAGGGAATTAAATTTCTCTAGTCTTATATTTTTGCAAACCATTCTGTTAAAATGAATATAATAACTATAAATATAAACAAATCTTCACTTCCACCACTTTTAATTAATTTAAATCCATAATAATTATCATTAAAAGGCTTTAGTAAGGGTACGCCCATCTTAGTGAACGAATCTAATCCGATATGTAATATATAACTAAGTCCTAATACAATTCCAAAATTAACATTGAATAAACAGCCTATAATTCCTACTATTGCAGCACAAGCAATGCTATGGCTAAATCCTCTATGTTTTCCTACAAAAAAGTCATAATCAGGCAATACAGCCCCTATAAATCCACCTATAGCACTAGGTATTATTGCTAATGGAGTATATATAACTAATGTAGCAGTTAATAAACAGCTACTTGCTACATGTGTTTTCTTTGTCATTTTTAACTCACCTCAATAGTGAGTATATCCATAAATAACTAAACTATACCAAAAAAAATAGAGTAGATATAACTAAATAATCTACTCTTAAATTTAATTTATTAAAATATTTCTATTAATTTTAAATCATAATAAACTTCAAATTCATCTGAATCATATAGATCATATATAACCTCTGGAATATCGCAATCTTTTAAGGTGATATTTTTATAATTAACTTGATAATATTCATTAAAATCCTTTATGAATTCATTGAAATTCTTAATCATAATGCTCTCCTTATTATAAATAGAGTGGGGATAAAGAAATATTTCAATATCCCGTATAAAAGTTTGCAAATGTGTTAAAAATATTATTGAATAGAATTAGTTATTTTTCTAACCTTAGACTTGTTTGATAAATTCAATGTAAAACCATGATAGTTAAGTCTAGTACAGATAAATAACAGCATTAAAATAAGAAGTTGTAATGAAATTTTATCAGTTAGGTAATATGATATGAATAGCGGAATTATCATTACTTTACCTACAAAACCTGTTAATAATTTTTTTATAACTTCTTTTGTTATACCCTTAGTTTTTGCAAATAGTTTTTTCATTTTTACCATCTCCTGTATTTAATATTTTCTTTAAGTATTCATCAATTGCATATAAATGAGCAATAGTTAAATCATTAGCCTTAAGCATTGTATAAATAGCATGAGCATCATTCTTATATTTTTTTCTTTCATATTCATGCACATTCTTATACAAATAATCTCGTATGGCCAACATATCCCTTCTGGATAACTGTCTGGATTGCAGTAGTAGTTTAAAATGCTCTTTTATAACTAAGTAACATTTTTCAACATCATCAGATCTAACTGAATACTCAATATGATTTGAATTGACATTAGTATTTGTTTTAGCTATTGTTGATAAACTACCTAAGAACCATGTCATTAATATTTTCAATGATATAATTCCTACGCCGATAATAATAACTAACATAAATAATTTTTCCATTTATCACTTCATCTCCTATGTATACTTATTTTTAATCTATATAAATAGCTCTCGCTAGTATTTTTGTAGACTTACTATTTTTTCTTTTATAAAACCACCTATCCTCAAACGAGGCGTGTGCAAGTTAATGCACGTGGTTACTTGTAATTAAATTATTTTCTGGTGTTTTGTAAATATGATCTTCTTAGGTTTGTTTTTGTTTTATAGTATATTTATATGCAAGTTGATACAGATATGTGATACTTTTTTATGATATTTATAAAATATTTTTTGATATAGTTAGGTGATATGATATATATCAATTCATAGTCTATAAAAGGCTTGATTGATTGATTTTTAGAATCAAATAAAATAAGGAATAAGTAGAGCGTTGGAATGGGAGAGTTATAAAAATAAAAAATAGCCGAGCTAAAAATAGCCGAGCTATTAAGGCTCGACTAATGGACTAGCATCTGTTCTAGGTCTGTAAAGTTTAAGTCACAGTATAGAATGTTAAAGTTTTTTGAGTTATATCTTATTCCAGTAGTAGGACGTGCTATTATTAAAAATGGAAATTCTGCACTACCACAGTACTCACTCATTATTTTATCTTCATATAATTTCTCATACCATACACGTATTTTATCTACTTCTGTATAATGATTTAAATCATATTCCAAAAAGGCATATATTGTAGCCATCTTCCCTTCATATGGAAATTTAAATTTAACTAGAGCATCTGGTTTAATTTTACCGTTAAAATACTCAGGGGTTTGTATAAAATCTAATACTTTGCCCCCTTGTTTATATATCCATGCATAGAAATCAATAGCTCCTAAATCATGTTCTTTTAACTTTTTACCATCAGCATAGTTATAAACTTTTCTTTTACCCCTATGATAACTAGTTAGTACACTATATTTTTCTAATTGATTAAGTCTTCTCATTGTGCTTGTTTGCAATCCATTAAAAAATATCCATTTAGCTTGTGTTGTTGTTATAGCTCCATAATCTTCAATGAATTTACATACTTTTTTATCCCTATCAGTCATTATCATCAAAACTAACTCCTTTCTTATGCTTTCTATTAGACTTCTGTCTCTCTTTAACTATTTTCTCATCTAATTTAATTGATTTTTCATTGTCTTTTATTCGAGTATGGGTAAATTGAACTTGTTCAAATTCAATTCCTTTTGTAGTGGTATTATTTTTACTATTAACACATATAATTTCTGGTACATATTTATTTAATATAGTCATACCTTTATCTATAGTAGGGACTTTAACTAATTTTAAACCATTATTCCCTAGTATATAACACTCTCTATTTTGTAGTTTTGTTGCTAAATCACAATCTATAACATTCCTACTATCTAATTCTGTAGCCTGCGCAAATGTAATTCTTGTCAATTGAGATTTAATTTCGCCATTACCACCTAGATTTGCAACTGTAGTTCTTTGAGTTAATCCCATAAAATGTATACCAGACTCACGTCCTAGTTTAACTATCTTCCATATTAATTGCCATACCTTATTTTTATCTTTTTGTTCTTCTTCACTATCAGTGTCATCAGGCATATATAAAGATATTTCTTCAAATACATATAACTTTCTTTTCATTTTCTTAGTTTTATTATGAGAGTTGTAATGGTCAATACCTCTAAATCCATTATTAGCAAAGAATTCAGAACGTCTATCAATTTCATTTACAGCATCTTCAAGAACCATTGCCGTTTCAGATGGGGTATAGAGGTTCATTTTTATACCTTTACAATTTTTTAGATAATCTATATCTCTTTTAGCTGTTTGACATAAATATATATCATAACGGTTGCTATGATTATAAATTAAGTTAGTTAATATTGAAGCTAATAAAAATGATTTACCCGTACCGGTTTTTCCAGCAATTAATACATGAGGATCTTTATTTAAATCAATAAAATAATTCTCACCATCAAATAATTTTCCAATATAAAATTCATTAGATTTTGTTTTAACTGGTTCAAAATCAAAGAAACCAATGTCTTGCGTAATAATTTTCATTGTTAATTTATCACTAAATCTAATTTGTTCCATTTCAATAATACCTTTAAAATAACTTTCAAAGTTTTCTTTTTTCTTTTCTATATCAGAAAAAGAGTGATAGGGTGGTATTCCTATTGTTAATACATGTCCATTATTAATCTTTTTTTGGTTAACTAAATAGAAGCCATCAAGTTTCATCACAGCCATGAGATTTTTAAATAATTGTTTTTTACTATTAAAGAAAAACATAATAAGCTACCTCCTAAAGTTTAAATAATCTTTTATATTTAGGATCTATCTTAGAATATTCTGCTTTAGAATTATAATATCCAATTATTAATATAGATACAAAAAGAAATACTATTAGCGATTTTGGTACAGGTACATAAGGGAATAACATTATAGAACCTTTAATTGATGATATTGTTTTTATAGCCCCCATACCTAAGCAACAAGCTGATAAACCTTTTATTAGTTTGGATTTTGATTCTGTCATGTATAAAACTCCTTTATTTTTATTATTTGATATATTTATATGATAGAGTTGATTGATATGTGTCAATTTTAAAAAATATTTTTTATTCCCATATATTTAAGCATTAAATACAATGTAGTATTTTTTAAATAATGAAAAACATATTTCTTTTACTAAAACACCTTTATTTGCCTTTCTAATGGATTTTATTTTTAGACGATAAATTATACCTCTAATAAATTTAAATTGATTCTAGAGCCTATTATGGCTTTTCTTTTCGGATGTCAAAACAAAAGAGTGTCAAATAATGACACTCAATATAATTATATTATATTTTTAACTTTATTTCGCAAACCTTCAAAGTCATTTTTTAAATCTTCGGGGTATATGAATAGATTTTTATATCCCAACACTTCTAACTCTTTATATTTTTTAATTTTTATACTGTGTTTTCTCATATAATTTTGCAATCTAGATGAATTAGTAGCATTTGCTGAATATAAACCAAAATATTCAGTAAGATAACATCCTTTATTTGTGTGTATTATAAAATCAGGCACCATACCCATTATTTCAACTCTATTTTCATCATCTCTAGGATTATAAATAACCCCTTTTGTCATTTTAGTTAACTCTTCATATACTTGTGCTTCCTCCAAACTATCAAATCTTGATCTATAAGGATTTAAATCAAAATCACTTCTTATAAACTTACCAGGATAACATGCTTCTATCCATTCAAAAAGATCTTTAAATATTCTGTTTTCCTTTCTTAATAAATTATAGAGTGTACTTGATTTCTGGTTTAAAGTATATTTTGTGATGTATAAAGGAATCTTTTCTATTGGTATACATAAATCTTTTTCTACAAGATATTTCATATCAAAAATTAGATTAGACTTTTTCTTGTAATAATTATAAGCTGCTATATTGAATAAGTATCCAGCGTATTTTCTATCATATAAATCTACAATAAAACCAAGTAAATCATTACCTACTGATTTAGTAATTCTACATTTTTTAATTAAATCATACCAACCATTATAAGTGAATATATCTTTTATTTCTATATTATTATCATTTAAATAAGTTTTGAATATATTTTTTGCAGTGTAATTATTCACTATGCCCAGAGTATATTTTTTACATTTCCAAGGTCTTAATTTTATATCAGGTATACAATATTCAATTATCATATTGTTTGTTAATTTGTTTAGAGATGAATCTTTAATGTTTAAGAATGGCTTTATTTTATCTACTGATATATCTGATTCTTTAATTTCTCTAAGTTTAATTAACTTTTTACATATATCTAGTGTTATGTTAATTTCTTTTTCTTTACCAAATATCTTACGTATATCTATCTTTTCTCTTTTAGAATTGATTGCATAATTAATGACAAACTCTTCTTTATCTTTTATGAAATATTCAAAACTTTCAGAGCCAAATGTTGTAAATACATATTTATTAACTAGGTTATCTGTAAGCCAATATCCGCCATTACATTCTCTGCAGGTATTAATTATTCCACCTTTAACTCTTTTATCTTTATTAAAAAAGTAATCACTATTAGGGAATGTACGTCCACATTTTACACAACATTTATCCTTTACCTTTGGATTCCTATACTTAAAGTCTTTTATACATTCTATTGTGTATATATCATAGTGGTTTAAATTATTAAACTTAAGTTGTACCCCAATATATTCACTAAATAATTGCAATCTCTTAATTTTTATTTCATTTTTATTTTGATCTTTGTTGCAAGTTTTAATATATTCTACCCATCCATCTTTGCTCATACAATATGTTTCTTGTGGCACAGTATTTTTAAATGAATAATCTATTAAATGCCTTTGTATATATTTCTTCAAACTATCTTTTTTATGTAACGCACAATTTGTTTTTAATAAAAACTGCTCCATTATGTATTTAATTGGATAATATTCTTCTCCTTCATTTGAAATAACATAAGGTATTATAACCCCATCAATTTTAATTTGTTCATTTCTCATAAATATACCTCCATTTTACAACTCCATTTTATTTTATAAAGGGAAATGGAATGGAGTATCCACTTTTCAATTGAGTAGCTAATTCAATCTATCCCTTACTTATATTATATCCAAAACGAACATTTTGTCAACATATTTTATTAATTTTTATTTAAATTCAAATTAATGTTACGAAATGTGTTACTCGTAACTGAATTCATGAATCGGACGATAGTTATTTATTTGTAAGGGTTCTAAGCACAATTGACAGGGTGATTATTAATTCAATTTCGCTGCTTATTAGGTTGTATCGTGCAAACCCTTTATTTATAAGGGTTTTGATAGGTAGATAATGCATTTATATTTTACATC
>OBKB01000098.1_pt1 | contig 15183 bp, 10 predicted proteins | sample 1503001 | NCBI WGS metagenome assembly OBKB01 (sample SAMN02044690, study PRJEB22538) | human gut metagenome | reverse complement strand
GATATATCTGCCGACAAGGATAAGGTTAAAAATTTTGTCGATGATATAAACAAGTATCAACTCTCCCCTATTCATTTGGGTAATGTTGTAGAAGATTTTGTGGAGGGTATGTAAATTTGACTATTCAAAGATAATGTGATATAATGGAGGAAAATGTAATTGGAGAGACTAAAGATGAAATTATTACAATATCGTCAAGAAAATGAAGTTCAATCTGAAGTAGAAGCTCTCGCCGCAGTTATTTCTCCTATTTTAAAAGGAATTTTGCTCTCTTTGAATCGAGAAATAGTTACTGATGAGGGCGGATATGATAAAATATCATTGTGGAAATTAGCTCGTTTATACCGTAGCGGTGATGGAGATTGTGGTATTTGTTTCGAATATGCAGTACATGACGCAATCATAAATAATAATCCCGACGTATTAGATAGAATAGATACTGCATTGACTAAACATTGTAAAATTAAGAATGGAGATCCGTCTTCTATTTTATTTGGTGCGGAGAAATCAGGAGCATTACAGCTTATAGATAGTGTTGAAGAACATTTAACTGATGATTCACAATTATTAACTGGACATAAAGGACAACCAATAAAATTAAAGAGACACATCCAAGGAGTAATTAATGCTTTTAGGAAGCCATCTATGAGAGAAAAGTTACCAAATAGCATCAATGGTCTTTGGAAAGCTGATTTATTTGTTGGTAAATCCGAGCCAGATAAATGGGTAGGAACAACAGTAAAAATTAATCCTCGTCATTTGGAGGCAGCAAGAGGATTAAGACTTGCAATTGTGCCGGCAAGACAAGGTAAGTCCGATAAGATTTATGTTAATGACATGAAAAATCTTGTTATATGTCCTGTTCCTTATGATGAATCATTCATGGAGATTTTTTATCAAGGTTGGTTAATTGTAAAATATTTTTTAAATTGTGATGCCGATATTCCTCCAGAGAATTTATTGCCACATGGTGTAGATAGATATATGTGTAAGTTCTTGAATGAGAGAAAGAAATATACTGTGATGGAAGTAATCAAGGCTTTAGATATAATTAGACAGCCACATTTGTTGACAAGTGATGAAAAAGAAGTTGAGATTTCTCTTTCCCATCAAGATAACATACAATTAAATAGTATATTAGCTCCTATATCAATAAAATGATTTTGGGTAAAAGCTAAATAAATATGATATACTTTCATTGTAGATAAGAACGGTGTAACTGTCGCTTATTTACGTTTCTTATGTATAGAACGGTGTAACTGTCGCTATATGTAAGTCATGAAATGGAGGTAGAGATGATTGGTGTAACCATGATTCTCACAATAACAAACGGCAAAGGTCACGGTTAATACCGTGGCTTTTGTTATTTTGTGTTTGAAAATATTCTTTGAAAGGAATGATATAAATGAAACTACATGTAATGTCAGCCGACATAAAGATTCCCAAGAAATTCAGAAATCCACAAGGGATACAGATGATACAAGAGCTCATTAATAAGGCTATGGAAGATATTGAGCATTATCGCCCTGCTGATAAACAACATCTTATATAAAGGAGAATATTTTTATGAGCGAAGATTTTGCTTGGTTTAAAGAACGCTATACTGACTTTCAAAAGAAATATGGCGAATCCTTTATTGCTATAAAAAACAAGAAAATTCTTGGTGTTTATGATAGTTACGGTAATGGTGTTAGAGAAACGGTTAAGACCGAAGAACTTGGAACTTTTATTGTTCAAGAATGTTCGCCGGACTATAATGTATATCAATGGAACATCTTTTAATTTAAAGGAGAATATTTAATTATGAGAGTAAAATCTATGCGAAAGAATTTATGATTACACCATGATGTATTAAATAGAAAAAAAGAGAAACTCAAATGTCTCTCTATATGGGTTTTAATTTGCTATTTTATCTTATCGAAATTTAATATCCATGTTTTCCATTTTTCTGCTTTGACTTCATTAATATACATTAAATATAGACATATTGCAAAATGTATAATTGAAATCAAAATATACAAGATAGAATTTGCATTAAATGTATTTAATAGAATAAGTATAGGCATAAGAATTAATACAAGCAAAAATATTGTTACGCGATTTTCAATTCCTTGGAACATTCTTTTAAATGTTACTTTTTTAGGAATCAGATGTGTTTCAATAAATTCATTTAAGGCTTCAAATTCATCTAATGTTTCTTTGCACATTAATGCATGCGAAATGACTTGACAACATTTTGTGTATTGAATGTGCCATGACCTTAAACTTAAAACCATCGAAAAACAAATATAACCAACAAAGCATAAAACTATAGTAACGATTGGTAATAAACCTTTTTGGTTTGCGTTTATTGTTTGCAAAGAATCAAAATTACCTATAAATAATGTTAATAATGCAATGTAGATAACTATTGTTTGCCATTTTCTCGATGATTGAAAGTCTCTACTATCTTTGCATTCGTCATATAGTTTTTCAAATAAACTACGGCGTGTTACATCTGTTATCATATTTATCACTCCAATCTTTTGATAATATTATATAACATATTTATATATTTTGCAATATTTTTATACTATTTATATTCCAACCTTTCGAAAGGAGATGTTTTCTTTGAAACTGAATAAACAAGTTGTTGAACTCTTTAAAGAATTATCCTTAAATTATATTGGTAAGGATATTTTATCTGACGATATTTTTAAATGTTGTACGGAAGCCGAAAGGCAACGTATTTTGAGAGAACTTGGTATAGAGTGATTTACTTCCCCGGTTTCCACTTATGACCGCACTTTTGGCATACATTTCGTGGACTGCCTGAACCTATAAATCCAGTGAGTAGACTATATCCCCTATTCGTTGTTGCAACTGAATATGAACCGCATTTAGGGCAACGGACGGCATTTGGGTGTTGTTTTTCGTATTCATGTTCTCTGGCTAGGCGTTCGGCACGTTCTTCGGCAAGTTGTTCTTCACTGGTTTTAGGAACATATGAGTTGTCACGTTTGATACCAAATGATTCAAATAGTAGTTGATCTTCATAATCTTCTTCATACATTTCTTTTAATCCTTTGCTAACATCATCGACATTTTCATATTCGGCTTTATAGATACAATTTGGACAATATTTATCATTGTTGTCCATTGTAACATATCCACATTTAGGACAAACTTGCATTTTAATGACCTCCTGTCTTTATTTATATAGTAATTATACACCCAATTTATAAATTCGTCAATATTTAACAATTATTATTTGTACTCCACAATACAGATTAATAAGCAGTGTGATATTCAAGCCTATAAATGACGGATTGTCAAATTGGCTGAATTCAATTTTATCAATTAATAAAGGATTAAGTGACACAGCAAAATTCAGCAAGTTATCTATAAGTAATTTTTCTAAATTAAGTCAAAAAATAGATGATTATAATACCTCTGTTGTGGGCAAAGCTAATGAAAAAGAAAATTGGAACAATAAGCCAGTTACAAACACATTTACTGCCTATACTCAACAACTATCCACTAATGAAAAGGCAACAAGAGAAGGTTATAACCAATATATAAGTCAGTATTCTACAGGTCTAACAGGTGTGTCAAACACAATGGCTCAATACAATAAGTTAGCTGAAACAGGTATTTCAAATCAAAATGAATATGCCAAAGCTATTGCCACTACAAACCCAAAGCTTGGAAGTTATTTGACAAGTCTTAATGGTGCAAAAGCTGGTATGAGCGGCTACGCAATTCAACTTGCAGGTGCAACACTTAAAACTGTTGCTTTACAAGCAGCAACTATAGCTTTGGACGCAGCATTGTCGATGGGAATCAGTTTAGCTATTGGAGGTTTGATTTCTGGCATTGATTACTTGGTTCATCGTAATGAAAAATTGATAGAATCAGCTAATGAAGTTACAAATACTTATAGAGACCAAGCAAAAACATTAAGTGAAGGAATAACTTCATTGCAAGAGCAACAGAATGATTTTGACTCTTTGGCAAAAGGTGTTGATGAATATGGAAATAACATTTCGTTAACAACTGACCAATATAAGCAATATCAATCAATTGTTTCAGAAATATTAGGATACTCCCCTGAACTTATTGCGGGATATGATGAAGAAGGTAACGCAATAGCCAAAAAGAATGGTTTGATAGAAGAATCTATCAGATTGATGAAAGAAGAACGTAAACAAAAATTAAATGAAATTACAACCGCATCAAATACCAAGACTATATATAAAGGTGCAAAAGCAGAATATAATAATAGTCGAGGTGATTTAACCAATGAATCATTTGATGTCCCAGTCCAAAGTGAGTTACATTCCCCTCTCAACAACTACGGAAAGGGGTCAGATAGTTTTTCTAACGTATATACGGTTCAACATTTTAATTCAATTATAAAAGATATAACTGGCGAAGATTTTCTTGATGGCGAAAAACTAACTGATTATTTAAAACGAAATGAAGAAATCATAAAGAAGAATTATGACGAAATAAGTCGTCAAATGAAACAAGATGTTTATACTGCAAATGGAACAATATTTGGACTAAGCAAAGATGACACACAGACTTTCGTTAATTGGCTACAAGAAGTTTATAGTTCCATTGATGAGGTAGAAAAAAAGTCTCATGGAATGGATGAACAGTTTAATTTGTTTGCGCAAAAATCTGACGCATATGAAAAATTAACTAATGAGCAAAAAAATTTTATAACAGAGTATATAAAGGAAACAGGAAAAATTACTGATGCCGAGGGAAAACTTTTAAGTGATGATGAATTACTTAACAAGGCAAACAATTATAAAGCGTTTGTAGATGAATTAGATAAAAGGGCTGATGTTAAAGAGGCTATTACAAGTTTTTATACTGCTCCCGAAGATGATGAATCTATTCCTGAATATATATCAAGCGTAAAAGATGCATTTACTATCATTCAGGAGTTTGCTAAAGAAAACGGAGTTGAGATACCTCTTGATTTTACAAAAGATTATGATGATTTAGAGAGTCAGTATAATGACATCATTTCTTCATTACAAAAGAAGTTTAGTAATGATGATTTTGATTGGGATGCTTGGTTTAAAGAAAATTCAATCAATACCAAAGAAGAACTTGATGCTTGGCTACAAGTTACTAATAGCATAAACAATGCTGCACAAGCACGAAAAGCTTATTTAGATTATATGAATAAGCAAGAGCTTGACACCAAGTCTCTCAAAGAACTCAACGATTCATTAGACAAAATCCAATCAGCATATCAAGTAGCATCGACAGCCATTGAAGAATATAATGAGAACGGATATATCTCGGTAGATACATTCCAAAGCTTAATGGAATTAGAGCCTGAATACTTAAATCTGTTGATGGACGAAAACGGTACACTTGCACTTACTTCTGAAAACTTATATAAGCTTACAGAAGCAAGAATAAATGACCTTGCTGCAAAACAAGCATCAACATTAGTAGACAGTGTAACAAAATTAGGTAGTGAAGCCGAGCAACTTCAATATTTGACTCAAGCAACAGACGGAGCAACTGAAAGTACATGGGGTTTGGTATATGCAAAGATAGCAGAGGCTCAAGCAGCAGGTACAATCAGTGATGATGTTGCAGGACGTTTAAAGTCACAAGTAGAAGCATATCAAACTTGGGCGAATGCGGCAATAGACGGAATTAACAAAGGCAGTTTAGGCAAATCTTCAAACAGTTCTAAGTCTGAAAAAGACAAGGCGAAAGCATTAAAGGATTACAATGATAAGCTTAAAGATATTAACGAAAAGCTTGAAGAACTTGATAAGGCAGAGCATTTATCAAACTTAAAATACAGCATTGAAACAATCACACAAGACCTTGATACATTTGAACAATCACTTGATAGATTATCTTCAAAACTTGACTTGACATTTGAAAAAGATTACAGTGCAAAGTTAAGTATTATTGGGCAACAATTCTTAGGAGCTTCACGTTACGGCGGTGAAATGCGTGTTGAACTTGAGAGGTTATTGGCTATTGAGCCACAAACGGCAGATGAAGCAGAAGAACTTGCTTCAAGACTTGAAAGCTTATCTGACAGTTTCTTTGAAAATGAAAAGAATATCATTGAGTATAGAAATTCATTGTTTGAAACAGCAACAGATTATTTGGGCGAATCTGCAAGTGCTACTGTTGAACAAGTAAACAATGCTAAGAGTATTTTGGATAATACCTTTAATGTTATTAAGAATGGTTCATTGTCAGGCGATGGTTTCTGGTCGGCTACTCTCCTACCGTCTATCTCAAAAGACAAGGTTACTAAGCAGAGAGCAGAAAACAATAAGCTTATCAAGGAAGAAAAACGTTATCAAAACGCTATTGCTAAAATCCGTAAGAAAGCAACAGATATGTCTTATGCGGAAGAAAAAGAGGAACGTGAAAAGCAACGTCAAGAATATCAAGAAGAACTTCAAGAAGCTTATGAGGATTATCAAGATAAGATTAATGACGTTATAGGTCAAAATATTGAGGTTACTGACAGTGTTAAGAGTATTGGCGATGAATATTTGAATACTGCCGATAAGGCGGAAAATGCTGCTCAGAGAATGTCAGACGCAATGAATAACATCAACTGGGAACAGCGTTCATATGCTAATAAATCTTATACTTATGAGGATGGTGCTCCTACAAGTGCACAATATCAATATGCTTACGGTGACTCTAAGTCAACTGTAGTTGTGACTAAGAAAGCCAAAGGCGGTACAACATCACAAGGACTTACAATCACTGGTGACGGTACGGGAGCATATGCAGGACAAGAAGCGTATATAGGACAAGACGGCAAACTTCATCTATTCAATAATGAAGCACAACTATCTGAACTGCCTCCGAATACTCGCATTGTCAATGCAAAAGACTTGCAGAATATCATTAAATATACTGGTATGAAGTATTTCTATCAGCCTATTGAAAATATTCAATCTGCAACGGTTGATAAGTTTGCACAAGGTAATACAAATGTTTCATTCTCACCTATTCCATATAACACATTATCTACTCAAGCATTGTATTCAGATATTAATGTACAAGCAATGGTTGAAGAAACTATTGCGGAAATCAACAATGAGTTTAATGCTTTAAAAGGCAATATAAAATTTAGTGCTGTGCAAACTGCATTCAAGAACAGTCTGACTGATAAGAAGATGTACAAAGACTTATCAAACACTATTGTTAATATGACATCGCAGTCGCTTGACAAAGCTGATAAGAGTACACTTTCAGATTCAGTTGTTGGACTTATTTTGCAAAATTCAGCTTGGGACGATTTACCGAATGAATTGCAGAATAAATTGTCTGAATTGAATGTAAATGCGGACAATTGGACTGATTGGATAAAAGACTCAAATAATTCACTTCAAGCATTTAACCTAATGCAAGATGGTGGAATGAGTAGTTGGGACTTGCTTGACAGCAATGTAACTTCTCTGCTACAACAAGCAGGTATTAATGGCAAAGACGCTTGGGATAAATTTGTACAAGATGACCCACTGCAAGCATTGACTTTGTTATCATCTTCTTGGAATAGTATGAATGATACTATTGGGCAATATATGACAGATGCTCAAACTATTGCTGCCAATGGCGCAAGGGCTATTCAGTCACTACAAATAATCGCACCGTCTATATCGGAGCAATCTTGGAACGCATTGCAAGTATTAATTGCTAATAAGATACAAGAAATCATATCATTAATGAATGAAGTATTTGGTGAAAATACAGTTGACATGAATTTTGCTATCAATGTTAATAATGGTGCTTTGTCTGGTAATTCTCAAACTAACCCTCAAGGTGATAATGAAATAATCAATACTGCAAAATCATTTCTTGGAACACCTTATGTTTGGGGCGGAACTTCACCATCTGGCTTTGACTGTTCGGGATTTACACAGTATGTATTGGCACAGAACGGTAAGTCAATACCGAGAACTTCTCAGGAACAATTTGCGTCAGGTCAAGCAGTTGATAAGAGTCAACTTCAAGCAGGCGACTTGGTATTCTATGGAAATGGCGAAGCAACACACGTTGGTATCTATGAAGGCAATAATAAGATTATTCATTCTCCACACACTGGTGATGTTGTAAAAGAGAGTGATTTTAGTACATATTGGACAAGTGCTTATCTTGGTGCAAGACGTTATTATAAAGGTACTGAGGGTGCATTGCCTGGGCTTGCTAAACTCGGGGATGAAGCAGAAGTAAGAGGATTAAACTATCCTACACCTGAAATTCTTATCAGACAAAAGACAGGTAAAGCATATCTTACTGGGTTAGACGGCACACAGATTGTTAATCTTGACAGAGGTGATACTGTTATCCCTTATGCCGATACAAAGCGAATTTTAAACGGCAATGTACGTCATGCTTATGCTAATGGTACACCAAATGCAAAAGACGCTATATCAAGGATTTTAGGCATAAACAATGTCAAGAATAGAGTGAATAACGGCTCTACAAGAAGTAATAATTCGGGTATAACAAACAATACAGTTCAACAATCTTGGGATACAAATGATTTTGGACAAGGTGTAGGTAAGTCACATTCATATACCGCTTTTGACGAAAATGGATATTTGGGTTCATCGCTTGGATATTGGGATACAAGTTCAAGTGCTTGGAAACTATTTAAGAAGTTGTTGGATAGCGGTGATTTATCAACCGATGAGAATGGTATCTATACATATAAAGGTGCTCGTCTTGTAGCAATGACATCTACTTTTGGTAAGCCTGGAGATGTTATGAGATACACTCAAGATGATGGTAGTGTATTTTACGGTATCATAATGGATGAGAAGTCGCAAGCATATACTTGGTACGATAATAACCCTGCCAACAAGTGGGGTCATAACAACGGACAAGATATGGTTGAATTTGAAGTTAAGAAATCAGCTATTGCTCCTGCTTATAAAGCTAACGGCGGCACTCCTCCATATGGTAATCTAAATCATGCAATTACTTTAATTGAGAATTTAGGCTCTTTGGAAGGCTTTGATTTTTCTGATATGCCTTCTGTCGGCGGAACTTCTGTATTAACTCAAAAAATGCAAGAGTTTATGTCTAAGCTTCAACAAGTTTATGGTACATTTAAGACTAACACTCATACATCGGCTACTAAAGTTGGCAATGTAAAGTCTTTAGGCGACAAAAAGCAAGGTAGTTATAGTTTTGATGTTCCGTTTACTCAAAAGAAAGACGGTGGAATGGTCGGTGCCGGAGTTACGGCACTTGTAAATGAAGAAAAAGCAGAGGCTACTATTGATCAAAACGACAAAGTTGTTCCTCTTGGCGATGGTAAACCACAGATGTTTGTTTCAAATAAGCCATTCCCTGTTATTAATGCCGATGATTATGCTAAGATTAAGAAGTATGGCGGTGATAAAAAGCCAGTACAGTTCTTAAAGAATGGTAATACATCAGTCAGTGTTAATGCCGATGATACAGATGAAGAAAAGGAACAAACTGCCGAAGAACGTAAAGCAGAAGAAAATACATCAAAGATAAATCAAACGCTCAAGAGTATTGAGAGCAAATTAGACAGTGGTGTATTGTCTGATGATATTAAAAAGCTTGACTTACCAACACTTGAAGCCATTGATAAGCTGACTGACAGTTGGGGCGATGATGATACAATCACTTCTGATATTCTTATGCAGTTTAAGGATTATGCGAAAGACTTCGCCGATTATGAGAAATGGGCAGAAGATGATTTATCTAATATATTGAATTCTTATAGTGAAGATTTCTATGAAAAATACTATGCTGAAAAGGATAAGTATGATTCTTGGCAATCTGACTTTAAAGAACGTTTTAAGAAATGGGTAGAACATCCGACTGACGGCAACTATATGAGTGACTACTTTAAGTTTGCTGATGAAGCTTCAAAGAAAGCAACTGAATCTCTTATCACTCAACAAACACTTGTTGCTGATAATATGAAAGATGCTCTTGATGAACTAAAAGATAAATCAGAAGTTCTAAAAAAGCTTATTCAAGACGCACCTACGGCTGAATTAGCTCAAAAAGCAAGAGATGAACTTAAAGACATCAATGAGAATATAGACGAGATTGAGTCAAATTATGCCGATACTATGGAGCAAATTACTGAACGTAAGCTTCAAGACATCGCCAACAGAGATTCTAAATATACTCGTGAAACCGGTATGTTGCAGTATGATAGAAATATTCTTCAAGACCAATACAATAGGTCAACTGATGATGAAGAAAAAGCCAAACTTGCAAAAGAAATTACCGAGAGTATGAAAAAGGAACGTGACATTGAACAAGAACGTGTAGACGCTGCCCATAAGGCTAATCAAGAAATATATGAAAATGCTACGGAACAACGAAAAACAGTCTTAGAAAATGTTAAGATGAGTGAACTATATAATGCGGACGGTAGCTTTAATGATGCGGCATATAATGAAACTGTTGAGTTATTAGAGGGTATTGGTGGAAGTGACTTAGTTCAGGTCTTTAAGCAACTTGCTTCTGAAATGCAGAAAAATTCTCAAGTATATCTTGAAGGTACTGAAAACATTCGTAACTTAAATAATGAAATTCAAGACCAAGAGCAAGAAGAAGCAAATCAAAAGATTGAGTTAGAAACCAGTCGTTATGAAAAGCTTAATAAAATCTTAGACGTTCGTTTGAATAAAGAGAAAGCTATTACTTCTGCATTACAAGAACAGTATTCATTCCAACAATCATTGAGAGATGCTGCTTTGGATTATCAAAGTGAACTTATCGCAAATAAAAATCTTTCTCAGTGGTTAGATGATGATACAAGGGCATTGCTCTTTAATGAGAATGACTACTCAGATATGATGAATACTATCAATGGCTTGAATAATGAAATGGCAAGAGCCTATAAGAAGTATAAATCTGACATCAGTACATTAGGTGAAGAAGATTACTATCAAGAACAACAAATTACAAATGCTTATAATCGCCGTATTGAACAGTTAAAAGAGCAATTAGAAGTTGCCAAACAGAATCTTGAAGTCACAAAGAAAAATGCTGAATTCCAAAACACTTTAAAAGAACGTGATACTCGTATTCTTGTCGGCGACAGATGGGTTAATGTTGCTGACCCTGAAAAACTGTATAATACTCAATTAGAAGCGACTAAGGCACAAATGTCACTTGATAATATTATGCAAGACAATGCAGAAAATCAAAATGTGCGTGATATGGAGGCACAAAGTGATATAACTCAAAAGATGATTTCAGCGAATGATAAATACATTGAAGTGTTGAACGGACTAAGTGACGATGAAAAGAAACGTCATGCTGAAACATTGGAGTCTACTGAAGCTCTTATTGCGTCAAATATTATGCTTGGCGGTAGTAATATCGGTTGGGCGAATGAATATTCAACTTCTGATGAATCATTCAACGGACAAGTTGCTGGACTTAATAATGTAGAAATAGGCAGACAGTTCTACTATAATAAGGACTATGACTTAAACCAAAGTAGCCTTGATGACCTTTTGAAAGATGGTGTTATATCTGAAGAAATTCACAAAGTCTTTAGTAAGATAAATGAAACACATCGCAACAACAAGCTGACGGCAGACCCTGTTAACAGCAAGTATGCTCCTCAAACTTTTGAACATGGTGGACTTGAATCGACTTCGCCTATGGGTGCAAATGGTGATGCAAAAGTTCAAAGAAAGCAAACTGAACAAGCTGAAAATATTGTTGATTATGCTGCTGAATTGGAGAAATATTATGAATTAGCAAAGAAACAGAATGGTTATTTGTCAGCTGAAGACCGTGCAAAAGCTCAAAGACTTGAACTTGCAAGAAATCTAAAGATTTATAGCAGTGGTTTAGATTACGAACAAACAAGTGATTTTGGGGCACAGATGTTTACAAATGATTTTTCACAAGATTACAGTGATATTGAAAACTTCTGTAAAGAGAATGGTGGATTGACTGAACAAGAAGCTATATTCTTTGACAGTTGGCATGCATCTCATGAAGAATATATTGCTTTGGCTGATATGTTGTTATCTACCGGTCAAGACAATACAAAACTTCTTTCCGCATTGAATGAACAGTTAGGCATTAAATTGTCTGAAATGATAACAAATAAGATTGAAGAGTATAATGCTAATTTGCCGTCTGTTGGTTCTATTGCTACTGCCCATTATGCAACTGGAACAAAGTCGGCTAAAGGTGGTCTTGCGATTACTGATGAGGATGGTTATGAGGCTAAGTTAAGAAAGTTGTCTGTCGGTCGTTATTCTATGCTTAATGCTGGCGATATGGTCTTTAATAAGGAAGCGACTGATGTATTGTGGGAATTTGCAAAGAATCCTCAAAACTTTATTGACCAAGTTTCTATCTTTAAGCAATCTCCTCAACAAATGCCTGCAACTAACAATTCAACGTCAACTACCGAAAGCATTACGTTTACGGGCGATATAAATGTGACTGACCCTGTTCCGGACGCAAATGCTTTTGTAGATTCTTTGACAGACAAAGTTAAATCACAATATCCAATTATAAAGAACACAAAAATATAAGTTATAAGTTAGATGGTTGCTCCCTTTTGGGAGTGACTGTCTAATGCTATTTTTTATTGGTTGAATCAAGGAATTTCGTGGATTGGTATTGATTTTTTGAAAAAAATCGGTTATAATAGTTATAGAAATTTTATGCGATTATATAATCGAAATGAATAAAAGTATAGTGATTATAACCTTCGTTGAAATGCATATAATATTATTAAATAAATGTTTTTGAAAGATATAGTTCAAATTATTTATAAAGGAGGAATTGTCATGGGAGTATATGCTATAAAGAGTGAAAAGCCAATAGTTACAACCAAACCACTAGTAAGAAATACGGTTAATCAAGATTATATGAATTGGGTAAATTATATGAACACTCATGATTTTACCTTCAAGATAGACAAAGATAATAATTTAAAAGTTAAGGCAACAAAATAAATATATGAACAGTTTATATTGCTACAATTAAAAACAATACAAACCACTAATAAACAGTTACGTTATATTGCGTAGCTGTTTTTTTATTGCAAAAATTTAAGGAGGAATGTAACTGTTTGTTATAAGTTATAAAAAGTTATAAATATATGCTTACTTTTATAACTTTTAATGATAGAATTAGGTATAAACATTATAGGGAGATTTTAATTATGAGTAAATACTATTCTATCAATAAATTTTCAAAAATTTTAGGAGTATCAGCACAAACACTTAGAAATTGGGACGCAAATGGTAAACTTCATCCTCACCATACTTCTAGTAATGGATACAGATATTATTCTCATGAACAGTTAAATCAGGTTATGAACATAAAACCTAATTTAGATAGAATTGTCATTGGATATTGTAGAGTCTCAAGCAATAAACAAAAAGATGATCTGGAAAGACAAATAGAGAATATGAAATTGTATCTAAATGCACAAGGAAGACCTTATGAAATTATTTCTGATATAGGTTCTGGAATCAATTATAAGAAAAAAGGACTGAAAGAACTGATTAAACGCATATCTCAAAATAAAGTAGAAAAAGTTGTGGTTCTTTATAAAGACAGATTGTTAAGATTTGGATTTGAATTAGTCGAATATATCGCAAGTTTATATAACTGTGATATAGAAATTATTGATAACACAGAAAAATCAGAGCAACAAGAACTTGTAGAAGATTTAGTTCAAATAATTACAGTTTTTAGTTGTAAATTACAAGGTAAACGTGCAAATAAAGCTAGAAAATTAGTAAAAGAATTAATTGAGGAAGAAGGTGAATCAAATGATAAAGTCAATAAAAGTGAGATTGAATCCAAATAATAAACAATCGACTAAGTTGTTTCAATATGCAGGCTGTGCTAGATTTGCTTATAATTGGGCTATTTCAAGAGAACAGGATAATTATAAGCAAGGGAACAAATTTTTATCAGATAGTGAATTGCGAAAAGAATTTACACAATTAAAGAAACAGTCTGAATATCAATGGCTGAATGAAGTAAGCAATAATGTAACAAAACAAGCAATTAAAGATGCTTGTAATACTTATAAGAGATTCTTCAAAGGACAATGTAAATATCCTAAATTTAAGAGTAAGAAACACTCTACTCCATCTTTTTATCAAGACAATATAAAAATTCAGTTTACCGATACCCATGTGAAAGTTGAAAGTTTTTCAATGAGTAAAAAACAGAATAAACAAAAGTTAAACTGGATTAAACTTTGTGAAAAAGGAAGAATACCAACTGGCTGTAAATACATGAATCCACGTTTTACTTATGACGGATTATATTGGTATGTGTCAATTGGTATTGAAGTTAATGATAATACTACTCTTCCATCAAATGAAGGTATTGGAATTGATTTAGGAATAAAGCATTTAGCAATATGTTCTGATGGCAATACATACAAGAACATAAACAAAACGCAAACGGTAAAGAAATTAGAAAAGAAAAAACGCAGGTTACAGCGTTCCATATCAAGAAAATATGAGAAAAATAAGAAAGGAGCAAATTACTGTAAAACAAGTAACATTATAAAAAGAGAAAAAGAACTTTTAAAACTAAATCACAGACTAACAAATGTTCGTCAAAACTATTTACACCAAACAACATCTGAGATAGTGAAACGAGAACCAAGTTTCATTTGTATTGAAGATTTGAATGTAAGTGGAATGATGAAGAATAAACATTTATCCAAAGCAGTACAACAGCAAGGTTTTTATGAATTTAGAAGACAGATTGAATACAAGGCTATGTGGAACAATATACCAGTTGTTATAGCCGATAGATTTTTTCCAAGTTCTAAATTATGTAGTTGTTGTGGAAGTATTAAAAAAGATTTAAAGTTGTCTGACCGTATTTACAAATGTGAATGTGGAAATGTAATTGATAGAGATTATCAGGCGGCTTTGAATCTAAAACAGTATGGAGAAAATGTCCTAAAACAACAATCTGTAGCATAACACTTTCAAGTTATTACAGATATGTACTGATACGTTAGTCAGGAATTTATGCCTATGGAGTGTACAAGAACTTGCGAGTAGATTATGAGAAATCATGTCAAAAGCATATACGATGAAGTAGGAATGAAACATAAAGGTTTATAACTTTTTATAAGTTTTCAGTAACGGTGAAACATTTGCCTAGAAAACCAGCATTGCA
>OBKB01000086.1_pt1 | contig 16663 bp, 12 predicted proteins | sample 1503001 | NCBI WGS metagenome assembly OBKB01 (sample SAMN02044690, study PRJEB22538) | human gut metagenome | reverse complement strand
TAGCTGCATTAAGTGCAATTGATCCTAAAGAATTCGGTATGAATGTAAGTACTACGCCAAATCTGGTGCAGACGAATATTCCTCAGAACATCAGCAATGTCGGAAATGTAACGGTAACAAATCATTATGATGCGTTGCTTAATGTGGAAGGTAATGTTGACAGGGATGCTCTGCCTGGATTGCAGGAAATTCTGGAGAAATCTTATCAGTATACAAGTAAACAGATCGTGAAAGATGCAAGAAAAGTTGGTATTAGACCATCAAGATGACAAACTATGGGAGGGTACTGTCAAAGGTACTCTCCTATTTCTATAACAACAATTATAATTATAACAAAATTTTGGAGGTGAGAAAATGGCAAAAGAATTTAAAGATTTTACGTTTATGGGAAAGAAACTGAGTGATTTAAGTGTGAAATACGTATCTGTGGATTTTGATGATGATGCAGATGTGAATATGGCGATGGAGAGGGATATGGAGACTGGAGATGCAAATCGTTATAAAGTGGAGCCGAATTACTTTTACGATAAGTGGAACGATACATTAGAATTCGAGCTTGATATTATTAAAGACCCATGTAAATTCACGAATCAAAATGCAGCAGTAATTACTAAATCAGAACGTCGTGAAATTACTAGATGGCTAACTTCTTCTCACTTTCCAGAATGGTTAACATTTTCAGGAACAGGCGATTCGGCTGATGATACAGTTCGTTATTTTGGTTGGTTTAATAATATTGAATCTTACTCTGTTAATGCTCAAACATTTGGATTAAAACTATATTTTAAATGTACAACGCCCTTTGGTTATACTGATAACCTTGTAACAAGTGTGTCATGTACCACATATAAAAATATTTTAATTGCAAACAATAGTGACGAATTGAATAGTTATGTGTATCCTTCAATTGACATTATTCCAAAGGCAAATGGAGAAATATATATCTGTAATATGTCTGATGCGACAATTAATCAGACAGGTACGCTTTCTTCTTCTAATACGAATTATCAAAGTCAGCTAGTATCATTAGTAAATACATATGCAAGATCAAATGCTTGTACTGTAGAATTCACGATTTCAGATTCTACAAAAGACATCGATTGGCATTGCAATAATACACTTGCTAACTTTAAGTTAGTTGATGCTTATGGGAACGAAACTTATCACACGATATTTTATAGGACGGACTCAAAAGTATATTACATTATTGAAAATGGTCTTATGCGGATGTCAATGTCTAAAGATTTGAAAGTATATCTTGACTGTCAGAAACTTACTATTAACGATGAATTAGGAAGAATGGTAACTTACGATAAATTGGGTATTACTGATGTGGCTTATATGTATTGGCTGCAGCTCTTGAACGGGAACAATTCTCTTCTATTTTATGGTAATTGTGATTTTAAAGTTAAACATATTGAGTCTCGAAAGGTTGGTGAATAAACGTGAATATAGTTTTTAATCGTTATAATGAGCCGATTCAGGGGCATGTATATTTAGGAACACCAAATGGTAAAATTCTATGTGCTATTAATGGAATCGAAGAAAGTACGTTTCAGCTCACGTCAAAATTTAATAATACATTTGAATTGACGTTTGACTTGAATGAAAATATTCTTATTCAAGATGGAAAAGGTCTTTCTAAATTAGTTCATTCCAATGTATATGATCTTGTTGGATGGCTTATGCGTGTTTATGTCGAAAATGTTGGTTGGTTCATCATGGAACATCCGAAAATTACTGACGATGGTATGAAGCAAACCAAAACAATCACATGTCAATCCGCAGAAATCGAGATGCAACAACACGATCTCAAGAATTTTAAAATCAACCAGGGAACAACAGATTCCTACGAGATGTTAGCAGATAATAATGTGGAGAAAATAGATGATGTAGAATTTGCTAAAGAACAAATTAAATTTCACAATCCTAAAAATCCGCAACTTAGTTTGATTGATTTAGCCCTAAAAGCCTCTGGCATGAAAGGATGGTCTGTTGGGGAAATTGATTCAACCCCAAAAACGTATCGGACATATAAGGATGGAAAATATGTCGAAACCACTACTCTTCTATCTAACGAAATTGGTGCATTTGATATTGAGAGTCAGGATCTTTATTCTTTCTTTACACAAGATATGGCTAAATATTTTCAGTGTGTATTTGTATTCGACTTTTTGCATATGAAAATAAGCGCTTACCACCCAGAGAATTATGGCAAGAGTACAAACGTAAACATTAATTTTCGCAATCTGCAACAATCTCAAGAAATTTCTGTAGATGATAGCAATATGTATACTAGATATTATGTGCAAGGCGCAGATGATCTTGGCATTACTTATGTCAATTTTGGTTCAAATTATATTGAAAATATTGATTATTACTTAAACGAAAAATACTTCTCTCCTCTTTTAATTATTAAATATAAACTATGGAAAGAAGACTATGAAGAAGCTCGTATATTATATATAGAAGCAACTCGTCAATATAATGAACAAATGAAAGTCGTAACAGAGCTATATGATCGCGTTCCACTAGATGATTGTTCGACTGATTGGAGTACATTTACGGACGACGAACTGAAAGAAGCTCAAGCAAATTATCAGGCACAACTAAAAGGTTACGAACAGTTCTATGTGGATGACGATGGAAATTTCGATGAAACAGCTTTGAAAAATTCTTCTGATGCAAATGATTATTATCAGATTAAAGATGTTATTCTCCCATCGATTCAGATTGAAATGGATAATCGTCAGTTACCAACAGATGACGATAATGCCGATTATGTGGATTCTTACAAAACAAATTGGAAATTATATGGTTTGGATGAATTAAAAGTCAAATTACAAGAATATAAAAATACTATCGAAACTTGTAAAAAAGGAGGATATGATCAACCATATACAGAGGATTCATCTCATACTAAAGATATTCACGATACAATGTACGCAAAATATCTTGATGCCAAAAACCAATTAGATTCAAATTATGTTGGCGGATGTCAAGAAGCATATGATCAGCGACAATCTGAAATTGATGCAGCAAACGAGATATTAAATAGTTATAATAAAACTCGTACAGATCTCGTAAAACAGGTTTCAAAAGAAACTTGGAGTGGTGTTGTTTCTGCTGATAATTCAGGATACATTCTCGATGAAGCCGGGAATTATATAACAGACGAAGCTGGTAGAAGAATATATTGCGACACGCAAAAATTACAATTTACAGAGCGTGATCTTACCGAGTTGTCGAAAGTTTATTATGATGGTGATTACTCAAATGAGAATATGTTTTTAACAGACTCAGACGACCAAGTATCTGCTATTGATGAGCAACTTAAGCTTCTAGATGCTGCTATTGACGATTTGTACATAGCATCTCATCCCCAATATCAATTTACCACATCTCTTGATAATTTCTTAGCCTTGGCTGATTACGAAGATTATATAAAAAATATAAATCAGGGTGACTATCTATGGTTGACCGTAGATAATAAGGTAGTAAAACTTCGTGTAGTTGAAATACAATATAATCCGCTTATAGCAGATAATAGTATTCAAATAACATTTTCTAATATGATACAAGGACGTAGTAGTAGAAATGACTTATCATACGTCCTAAACACACCATCAAATGCAAGTAAATCTTCCGCATCTGGTTCATCTAATAACTTTCTAAATAATGAAGGAATTACTCTCACAGCAGGCCTCATCCAAAAACTCATTTCCAATGGCGCATTCAAGAATGGTGTTTCTCAAATAATCAATAATGAATTTGCTGGTATGCTGGCTGGCGGTTCTATTTCGCTAAAAGAACTTAATGCAAAAATCATTAAAGTAACCGATTTGTACGGTGAAAATGGATATTTCGAATATCTACAAGCTAAACTTATTACAGCAGGAAGAGTCGTTGCCGATAGTGCTGATTTTAAAGAATTATCTGCTCTTGCTGCTACCATCAAATCTGCAATCATTGGCGCTTCATCCACGGAGACAGGTATTGTAATTAATCTTACAACTGAAAATGCTACGATGAGTGAAGCAATGATTAAGGATTTGATTGCCAAATATATCACCGTTAATGAACTTAAAGCTGGCGACATCTATACCAATAAAATCAAGATTTTATCTGAAAATGGTACGCTCAGAATTCAAGATAATACGTTCTCAATCTATGATGAAGATGGTAATGTGGTAGTTCAGCTTGGAGAAGATAAAAACGGAAATTACGGATTAATCATATCAGATTCCAAAGGATCTGTACTCTTAGATTCACAAGGGCTGCATGAAGGTATTGTACCAGATGATTTTATTAAAACAGACATGATTGCCGACGGTCAAATTACAGAATCTAAGATAGACAAGACAACTATGCGTGACTGGACTATGCCTGACGGATCTAAAGTGTTTGATGTATCACATCTTTGGGATGGCGATGATAGTTTCGGAAAATCTTATAACACGATCAAATCAACCGTATCTGCGACATCTAAAGAACTTGGAGATTTATCGGACAAAGTAGATCAATTAGGAAATGGTTATACTGTTGTTTTATCTAACGAAACCCAAAATATTCCATGTACATCTGACGGAATAACTGCGGCTAGTTTTCTTATCGAAATTCCATTCTATGGTTATGAGGGAATTAAACAGGCAGTATGTACCGTGACTGTTGGTGAATTACCAGATGGAATTACGTTAGCAGAAAATGTTGACTCTACTTCTACTGCACCAGGTAAAATCACCTTGAATGTAGCAAAAGGTAAAACACTTGGTAACAAATCTCTTCTAACAGGAACGATTGTTTTTACATGTACCGTTGCAGGAAAGAAAATTTCAAAAAAGTTCACATGGATTAAATCTCTTGCTGGCAAGGACGGATCTCAAGGTATTCCAGCGCCTACATATTATACGTGGATTCGTTATGCAGATACTCCGACCAGTGGAATGTCAGATGATCCAACCAATAAAACATATATTGGTATTGCGTATAACCAGACTTCCCAAACACCTAGTTCAAACTATTCTGATTATCAATGGTCAAAATTTCGCGGAGATGACGGTGCGAGCATAAAAGGTGATGACGGAAAAACGCTATATGTATGGATTAAATATGCAGATGACGCAAAAGGTACAAATATGTCAGATGCTCCCGAAGGTAAAACTTATATGGGTATGGCATGGAATAAACCAACATCAAAAGAGAGTACTAATGCTGCGGATTATTCCTGGTCACTAATTAAAGGCGCAGACGGTAAAACTCCAGTTAAAGGAGTAGATTATTTTGACGGAGTTTCATGTTATATCTGGATTAGATATGCTACTGATTCAAAGGGTAGTGGAATGACTGCTGTTCCATCAACTTCAACGACATATATCGGAACTGCAACAACTCAAACGTCAAAAGCCCCAACTTCCGCAAGCGCATACACCTGGGCTAAATACGTTGGAGAAGACGGTGTTCCAGGAAATAATGGCTATATTCACATTGCTTATGCTGATTCTGCAGATGGTAAAACTGGATTTAACACTGCAGTAGGAACCAACAAAAAATACATGGGACAATATACTGACCATACAAAAACCGATAGTACAGATCCGACAAAATATAAATGGACTTTGATTAAAGGTGCAGATGGAAAAGATGGAAAAACCCCAGTAAAAGGCGTTGACTATTTCGATGGCGTATCTTCCTATGTATGGATTAGATATGCAACGGACGCTAAAGGAACTGGGATGACAGCTATCCCATCCACAACAACAGGCTATATCGGAACAGCTATTACCACAACTGCCACAGCTCCAACAAATGCTAGTGCGTATGTGTGGGCAAAATATGTTGGAGAAAAGGGCGCTAAAGGTGATGGTGGTTATATTCATATTGCTTATGCTAACTCTGCTGATGGAAAGACAGGATTCGATACGACAATCGGTACTGGAAAATCTTATATTGGACAGTATACTGATAACATCGAAGATGATAGCACGAATCCAAGTAAATATACATGGAGTTTGATTAAAGGAGCAGACGGAAAAACATTATATACATGGCTAAAATACGCTGACTCTCCTACTTCTGGTATGTCAGACAGTCCAGCTGGAAAGACGTACATGGGTATTGCTGTTAATAAAACATCTATAACTGAAAGCAGTAACTATTCTGATTATACTTGGTCGCTGATCAAAGGTACAGATGGAATTAGTGTTAAGGGCGATAAAGGTGATACGGTATATATCTGGGTTAAATATGCCGATGATGCCAAAGGTAATGGCATGTCTGAATATCCAGATGGCAAAAAATATATTGGTCTTGCCTATAACAAAACCACCGCAACAGAAAGTAATAATGCTTCTGATTACGTCTGGTCGTTAATTCAGGGTGAAGATGCTGTTCTTTATGAAATCGAACCATCTGTTGCAGTAATCAAAAAATGCACTCTTGATGTATGTTCTATTACTGACGAATCTGGAAATCGAATTGTCGATGAACAAGGAAGATTTCTCTCTGGTTATTTCTTGACTGATTCTCTTTCACCGAACAAAATCACATTTACGGCCTATAAACAAGTCGGAAGTAAAACTCGTGCCACATATGCATGTAGGTTTATTATCCAAGAGTCTTTAAATGGATTATCTTGGTCAACAAAATACACGTCTTCCAAAGACGAAACGAGTGTGTCATACACTCCAAGTACCCTTAAATTACAACAAATTAAGTGTGTAATGTATCGTGCTGGCGGCATAACTGAACAGTTAGATTCTCAGACTGTGCCTGTTATTCAAGATGCTGAAGGTTATGATTCTGTGATTCAGACATTTACGAATACTTTTGCATCTGTTGAGTTAAAAGTTGATAACAATGCAAAAGCTATTACATTAAAAGCAGAGCAGAAAGATATAACTAATGCTATTAATAATTATGATAACACAACAGTTAAGGACATTCGAGATCGCCAAACAGAACAAAAAGTCAATATCGACGGTATTTCGACAAAAGTATCTGATATTGAAACTACAATCAATGGATCTGCAGATGGCACAAAAACAGGTCTTGTCGAAAAGGTTACGCAAGTAACAACTAAAGCTGGGACAATTGAAGCTAATCTTAAAAATAATTATACCACAACTGCAGGTATAAATACACAGATCAGCAACTCAATTGCTGCTAGTGCAGATAAGATTAAGGTCACTCTTGCTGATGGAAAGACGGAATCTACTCTCAAAGCCGCTTTAGGAGAAATTCAGAAGAGTGTAAAAGATAATGCAGGAAATATTTCAACAGTCACCCAAAAGGCTAATAGCCTTGAAACTAAGATTACAAACCAAGGAAATGACATTGCTAATCTTAAAGTTGATGCAAAAGCCGTCGAGACGTTGGTTGGAAGTTCTGCGGGTACAACTGATGTTATTCAAAAAGCAACAGATTTTCGAAAGACAATTACTGATGCTGCGGGCAATGCAAATCTTGCTCTTAGTACCGCGAATTCAAATAAAAACATTATTTCAAACATGAAGGTTGGAGCAGCGAATACAATTCGAAACTCCAATGATCTTATTTATGATCTATATTTTATGGTTGCCAGTCTACTAGATGAAAGTGGTAATCACATAGTGGCAGAAACAGGCGACCGTTTAGTTGCATATTATTGATTTTATTACTCCTCATTGATTTGAGGAGTAACTTTTATAAGGAGGTAATACACTTATGGCAAGTGATAAAATGTTAGGTAGTTTTGATCAAAAATCTGCACCAGAAGATAATGATCTTTTGGTAGAATACGATGCTTCTGCATCGAAAGTTAAGAATGTGAAGTTCGGAGGTGTGTGGAACTGGATAGTTAAGAAATTGACATCCGCCGTAATTAATGAGTTACAGACATCAAGTAAGAATGTAGTGGGGGCTATTAATGAATTAAATAGTAAGAGTTTAACATATCTCAAATCAAACAGATCTAGTACCGCCCCAGTTACATTTAACATTGATAGCTATAAAACATATATCATTTTTGTTAATCACGATGGTGGAAATAACAGTGTGGTTTCGCTAATATACGCAGAATCAAATCCAAAATTGATTGAATTATATCGTGTAGGAGCAGTTTTTACAATTAATCTTAAAAATAAAACACTTGCTATTACATCATCTACTACATATTGGAATTACACAATAATCTATGTCTGATTAAATGGTATTTTAAATAGTAATCTGCCAAGAATAGAGTTTTTAACAAGAACCATCACTGCGAGATCCGAAAAACAAGTATACGATTTGCAAATTAGTGTTACGAAATACATTATCATCTCAATCTGGTCAGAAGATCGAATGGGGTGGCCGTATACTGTAACTCGTGGAGTAAGTGGAATAGAAGCTACTCAAAATTGGGCCATTTGTTTTATCGGAAATCCGACAGGTAATTTTACTTTCAAAGTTGCAGCTTTGAAGATTAAATAGTAAGACAAGAATCAAACCAATAGACGTTAATACGACAATAAATGACAAAACAGCAACGATCAAATATAATATATCGGACACCGCTATCGGTTTATTATTGATTTCCGGTAATATTGGAAGTGGTGTGTATTTTTCGATTGTTATCAATTATGGAACAAAATGGTCTATGAAACTACTTTCTTTCACTGCGTCAAATACCGATACGTCAAGTATTGCTATTAATACAGATTTGGGTAAAATTACTTTTAACGGAAACTCCAAATTGGAGTCCTTTTACAAAGTGAATGGATTATTATTTGGTTAAAATAATTCTATAGACTGCGGATTTAATTGGTTTGTATTTTTTCAAGTATTTGATGAGAGAATATGGGAATGTGGTAATAGAAATTGCCAAAATTTCCCAAGGAGGTAGGTCAATATTGACAAAATTAGAAAATATTCTCGAGCAAATACTTGAAAAATTACAGGATAGCTTAACGCATGAACAGCTTTCGGAATTAGAAAGCACTATGGTTATTGCATTCCACGGAATCGAGGTACAAGAAGAACACACTCAGTTAGTAACATCAGAGCGTACATGGGAGAAGATTCTTCGGATGTATTGTGCCGCAAAGCGTGTTGAAAATTGCTCCGAAAGAACTATTAAAGGTTACAGTCGATGCATTATTCAGTTTTTCACACAGATCAACAAGAAAATAAATAACATAACTACGAATGATATTAGATATTATTTGGCATTTTTTCAAGAAACGCATCATACTTCTATTGTATATCTTGATAACATACGTAGGTATCTTAATTCATTTTTTACATGGGTTGCGGATGAAGGATATATACAATCAAATCCTATGCGAAAACTCAAGAAAATGAGAGTACCTACTAAACTTAAGAAAACATTTTCTGCAGCAGAGATGGAAGAACTTCGTTGCAATGCAAACTCTCAGAGAGATATTGCAATTATGGAATTTTTATATTGTACTGCTACTCGTATTGGAGAGGCAGTTAGCGTTAATCGCTCGGATATTGATTGGCAAAGAAAAGAATTAATTGTTTATGGAGAAAAGGGCAAGAAAGAACGTACTGTTTATTTGACAGATCGCTGTATTTATCATCTTAAAAAATATCTTGATGAAAGAAAAGATACAAATGAAGCTTTATTTGTGTCCTCAAAATCTCCACATAAGCGACTTGGAGTTCAGGCAATTCAGTCTATGTTGGCAGCGTTAGGTAAAAAGACAAATATTCACGTACATGCTCATAAATTTCGAAGGACGTTACTTACGGATGCAGGAAAACGTGGTATGCCATTACAAGAGATTCAGGTCTATGCAGGACACGCCAAGCCAGATACAACGATGCAATATGTAATGGTTCAACAAGAACGTGTTAAATCGAATTTTATGAAAAATATAGCTTAATTTTTTGTAAGCAAGCTAATAAAATACCTTTATTTTTTCGATCGCCCATTGGACGGTCTATTTGTCGTGTATGTATATATTGATATTTTGCAATTTTGTAGATTGCATGTTTTTATTCTTGTATTTATATTAAATCCGCATATAATCTATATTTGTAAGCTACGAGCATCTATAATCACTTCCTTTTAAATATATATTCTCCGCAATTCATCTCACCATTTTAAGAAGTGGGAAGATTTTGAGTATTAATGAAGGTCTTACTATTTTGCTTTAAGACAATTATATTTTTACCCACTCGCTCCAAGTATTATTTTTAATTTTCATCCATATAATTTGAGCGTAAGAAAAAAGCACAACAATTCCGTATTTTCTGCCGGCTTTGCTTTGATATGCAAGTAGAAATCCGCCTTTGCCATCCGGAGAACCTTGATCGATACTTACTGTGCTTTGTATTGTGAATAACCTAATTTCTCCATAGCCACATTTTATAAGTACATCTTCAGCAAGATCAGAAGCAGAATCTATGTTTTCTGAGCTCCTGAGCCGATTACTATTTAATTTCGGTAATTGGGATTGTGGATAATATCAAAGCAGAAATCCAGGCATTTTCTGATATAGTTAAAATTTTATTATCTACAGTAATAATTGGTTTGATTTGTTTCTTGTTTATAATTTCTATCTGCGAACAATTGTATTGTGAATCGATTTCGATTGCATATACGGCTAGATATCCACTGTAATTGTTAAGTAATAATATAATCGAACACCGAGAGTTAATTACGATATTAATATTATTTTTGTTTTTGGAGCTGGTTTGTAACATAAATTGTGTATTACTATTTTATAGAGAACCAATCACTTTAACGTCTCTATCTATAGTAATTAGTTTGCAATTCCCCCATATTGTAAGATTTACTGACACGGTATTATCATTAGAATTTAAAGATGGAACAGCACTCGCGCTATTTAAAATATTCGCAACGCCCGACATCCTCCCAAATGCAAAAATATTTATGTACCTGTTATTGTCTATATATAATATTCCTGTCATATGAGCATCTTGTGGAAATCGAAAGGATATCGTTTGTGCCTTGTCACCAGTTCTGCCTGAGTAAATATATATTTTACTATTTAATTAAAGTGAACGAAAATCTGGAAAATTCATTATATTTTCTTCCAAGTACACCAATTGTTTGTGTCTGTAATCATGGATCGATAGAAAATATTCTCATGGTTTCCAGGTAGGATAATTTGTGTTACTCTACCAATAGATTCTGCAAAAATGAAAACAAAACAATTAGTACAATGTTGTTCTGTTGGCTCGTTCTTTACTTGTAGATTACCTGATAAATAATATACATTCGAAGATGTTAAATTGTTAATCAATATCATGCAACGCAATTGCATTTTTCAAAATCTTTTGAAAACATCTTACTATTTTCATTTATGACATTGCAAAAAAGAATATCTTTGTTATTGTTTCATCATTAGTAATATGAGATGTAAAGTTCCACCCATTTCCATCGAGTGAAAAAATAATACCGGATATCTTAATTGATAATTTATCATAAACAATTTTTTGCACTATAGCAGAATAGCCTCTAGGGTGATTTTTCCAACTTCCGCAGATGTTAAAGATCCCGTTGTTTTGCCCTTTTGTATTAGATATAATTAAATTAATAAGTGATTCAATATCATTGCTTTCCGATTGTGAAATATTTTTTGTTTTTGCTTGGAGATTACTATTTAATCCACCAGATGAAACTCTGCTTTCATCCTATTTTTGTTCCTCAATTTTCCTTGAAAACACTGGGTTTTTTTGAAACCCGTGAAAGATAATATTGACCATTTTCAATCACTAAGGAGGTGATTACTATTTATACTTTAATTCAAGAATCTGTTACTGGTCTAAATGGCGAAAAAGTAACTTGTGGACATCTCAGCTGTAATGAAAAAAGCACACTACGTTTAAATGATGTTCTTCGGAATTCAGGAGATTATACATTCCAGATGAAAATCAAGGCGAAAGCTGCATCTACTGTTCAACTAAGTATTGGGACATTAACAGAAAACTTTTCAGTCACTACTTCTTTTCAACAATTTAATAGAGTATGCAAAAATATCAATACTGCTACACATAAATATATCGAAATCACATTTCCTTCAGGTGATTATTGGTTCTACAATATGCAACTTGAAATGGGAAACCTCCCAACTGCTTGGTCTTTATGCTTAGACGATTTAAACGATGCAATTGGAGCGCAATCTACATGGATCGAACAGACTACGCAAAAAATAAGTTTGTTTGCACAAAAAAATGATGTAAACGAAGCAAAGGCTGAAATGAGGGTCGAAGCAGATGGAATGATTTCAGAAGCTTTAAAATCTTATGTTACAAGTGATGATTTTGGAGACTATAAAACAGAAACAAAAACAAGATTTGAACAAACGGATAACCAGTTCGGATTTTATGTACAAAAAGATACATATGACGGGCTGAACAGTACAGTCAATAATTTGAAATCGAATCAGGAAAATTATTTTCAATTTGATGCAAATGGTTTAAAAATAGGAAAGAAAAATAATCCATACCAGGTTGTTATAGATAATGAAAAATATCAGATGTTAGGAAATGGACAGCCACTTATGTACATTCAATATGGTGAGCTTAACATTCCTGATGTTATTATTACACATCAGCTTAGAATGTTAGGATATTCTTTTACTCTTGATTCAGCTGGAAATATGAATTGTCAGTTTGTCGGAACGGGAGGTTGATAAATGGGATCATTTTCTACAAACGCTTATGGTGAAGGTCGTTATTATACCTTTACATATTCTACAAGCCAGGATCAAGTCAAAAACACAACAACTTTAAACTGGACGTTATCGTGTGCAGGTGGTGTATCTTGGTATGCTGAAAGAACTTTAATTCTAACAATTGATGGAAGTAATGTCGTAAGCAAAACAGATCGTGTAGCTCGTTATGCAGGAAATATCGCGTCAGGTTCTAAAACATTTACACACGATGCAAATGGAAATAAATCTATTTCGGTAAAAATTCAAGCAGCTGTTGAAACCTCAAGTATCACATGTTCTGGTAGTTCCACTATTACTTTTCCACAGATTAAAAGGAAATCAACTTTTGGAACTGTAAGTGGAAATACAATTGGCGGTATAGTAACGATTAATATTAATAGAAACAATTCTTCATTTACACATTCTCTTTGGTATAAAGTTAAAGAAAATGGAAGTTGGGTTGAAGCAGTTAAGAACGTAGCAACTTCTGGCTCCTTTACTCTTCCAATGTCTATTTGTTCGAGTATACCAAATGATAATAGTGTGTATATCGGCTTATGTATTCAGACATTTAACGGAAGTACGGAGATAGGAAACTCCTACTCCTCTATTATTGCTTATGTTCCATTATCTGCTGCACCAACAGTATCATTTGCATTAAGCGATAATAAAGGATATTCTGGTACATATGGTGGATATGTACAAAACAACTCTGAATTACATATAGCCACTACAGCCACAGCAAATAATTCTGCGACTATCAAAACAATCACAGTTAAAGCCATCATTAGTGGAACTACGTATACATATTATGGAAGTAGTGTTAATATATCTCTTCCAACATCCGGTACTTGGACAATATCCGTTTCTGCTACGGATAGCAGAGGAAAATCAACAACAGCGGCTTCTCAATCAATTACAGTTCTCGCATATAGCAATCCAACAATTACAGCTTTATCGGCAAGACGAACGGATTCTTCTGGAAATGCAACATCAAACGGCTCATATTTACAAGTTATATTCTCAGCCACTGCAACAAGTCTGAATAGTAAAAACACAACAACGTTTCAGATAAAATATAAAAAGAAAAGCGTTTCTTCTTACACTTCCGCCACCCTATCTTCTTATCAAAATAAATATTCAGTTTCTGGTGGTTCATATATTTTCCAAGCAGAAACATCTTCTGGTTATGATATTCAATTAGTTGTCACAGATAAATTCAAAACAGTAATTTCTCAAACAACTGGTAATTCCGTTTCAAAGGTATTCTCTTTCTTTAAAAACGGATTAGGTATAGCTTTTGGAAAAGTTGCTGAAGCTGAGGCTATTGCCGAATTTGATTGGAAAATCAAAGCGAATAAAGGATTAACAGTCAGTGGAACCGATATTAATGTGTTAATTAATAATGCCGTACAGAAATTATATCCTGTAGGGCATATTTTAATGTCTACCAATTCTGCCAATCCATCTACTTATTTAGGTTTTGGAACCTGGACAGCATGGGGATCAGGACGGGTCCCGGTTGGTATTAATTCATCTGACGGAGATTTTAATACTGTAAATAAAACAGGTGGCGCAAAAGCCGTTAATATATCACATAATCATGTTGAATCCATTGGAGCAGACGATACTACGATGTATTTAACCGCTGGTGCAAATGGCGGCGTATATGGATCAACAATCAATTCAAGCGCAAATAGAATGACATGGAAGGGCAATCCAACTACAGGCGCAACGCGTCTTAATAAAACAAGCACAAGTGGGAGTACGGCACAATCTATAGTGCAACCATACATAGTTTGTTACATGTGGCGACGTACAGCGTAATAATTAATATATATTAAGGAGAATATTATGAAACAATATATACGACTGCCAAACGGTCAAAAAAAACTTACATATTTATATTTTATTGGAGATGAGGAAAGTACAATTCAATTTGTGGATCAAAAATATGACGATATAAAAGATTTTTTCGGAATGGAAATTATTGATTATGTAGATTTTCTTGATGAAAATGATACATTATTAAATTCTTTTAACATTTACCAAAAAATTTCTTCTATATCTTATATGGTTGATACGATTACAGAATATGAATCTCGTATTGCTCAAGAAGCATATGATGAAAAAATATTAGAAAGAGACGAGGAAACCGATACAATAAAAGAAAAAATAGTTCATCATGATGCAATTTATCAGGATGTACCAAAAAATAGAACGGCTGAAATTATTAGTGTAAAATTGTCAAAACCATCTATTCGTGAAGAAGTTGAAAACATCAAATCTGTTGTTGGTATCGTAAATACCAATAGCATGAGCCTTGAAGAGTTTCGTGATTATTATAAGGAACAAATCGGCAAACAATGTACTGCTGCTATTGAGAGTGGATTAGCTATCGAAACGAGTCTAGGAAAGCAACACTTTTCGTATACTATTGAAGATCAGAGTAATATGAAAGATCTTGTTATGACGGCTGAATTGACGGATTTTACTCTTCCACTTCCTTATCATGCAAATGGCGAACTTTGTGCTTTATATCAACCTACGGACATTTTAAAAATTTATATGTCTTTAAGTGCTAATAAAACATATCATACAACATATTGCAATGTGTTAAATGCAATGATTAAAGATGCGAAAGATATTGAGTCTATTAAAAAGATTACATATGGTATGGAAATTACGGATGAGAAATATACAGATATTATCAAGACGGTGACTGATTCAAAAGACGCTCTGCTTGCAGCAGTTGAAAAGAAACTTGAGTCTCTCACTAAAACGGACGTTGCATGATGAGGAAATTAAATCGTATATTTTCTAAAATTCTATGTCATATCTTTATTTTTCTCCTTTCTGGAACAGTCTATTATGGAATGGAAATCTTATTTAAAAAATCTCATACATCACATTGGTCTATGTTCTTACTCGCAGGTTTTGCGGGTTTATTTTTTATTGATGGATTAAATGACTTATTTTCATTCGAAATGGATTACTTGCTGCAAATTTTAATCTGTACTATTGCTATCACGGCAGGTGAATATGTAGTCGGTATTACTCTTAATCAGAATTATACTATATGGGATTACAGAAACATGCCATTTAACATTGGCGGACAAGTATGTCTGCCGTTTTGTTTTATATGGATGTTTTTGTCTGCGATTTTTATTCCATTTTTAGACTGGGTAGAATGGGCAATCTTTGATCATAAACAATCTGAAAAACCTTATTATAAGATTTTCGGAAAAACAGTTTTTACATTTAAATAATTTGATGAGAGGTATCTATATGATATCTCTCATTTTTTGTGAAAGAAGGCGATTAGATGACAGAAAAAGAATTCGTTGAAAAAATAGGTAAGCTTGCCGCCGAAGATATGAAGACAAGTGGAATTTTAGCATCAGTTACTACTGCCCAGGCTTGCTTGGAATCTGGATACGGAACAACCGAATTGGCAAAAAATGCAAATAATTTATTCGGAATGAAAACAAGTCTTTCTGGTAACACATGGACTTCTGCTTGGGATGGAAAGAGTAAATATACGAAGAAAACAAATGAGCAAACCAAAGATGGGAAAGTTTATGTTGTAACTGCTGATTTTCGAAAGTATGCAGATATCCTGACTAGTATCAAAGACCATTCCTATTATCTCAATGGAGCGATGAATGGAAAAGTAAAAAGATATGCGGGTTTATCTGGTTGCGAAGACTACAAAACAGCAACGCAGATCATCAAAAATGGCGGATATGCAACAGATGTTAAATATGTAGATAAAATTTGTAGTTTGATCGAACGATGGGATTTAACTCGTTTTGATAAACTCGGAAGGGAGAATTCGAATATGAATATTATTGACGTTACAAATGCAAGCAGACCTTATGTCCCACAATGGGGAAATCAAAAACAATATATTGTAGTTCATTATCTTGGAGTAACAGGACAAAATAATAAAATTAATTCAGATGGATGTGGTGCGCATTACTATATTTATTGGGATG
>OBKB01000081.1_pt1 | contig 17737 bp, 34 predicted proteins | sample 1503001 | NCBI WGS metagenome assembly OBKB01 (sample SAMN02044690, study PRJEB22538) | human gut metagenome | reverse complement strand
TCTATCAATAATATCAACAGCCATTTAGGTTCTCCTTTCATTTCAGTGCGCCCCGAATCAGGGCATTCATCAGGTCGTTTTCTCCTGTTTTGGAGCTTCCGCCACCCACAGGAGCGGTCCAGTCAAAAGTGGTCTTTTTGCGGTCAGCGGTCAGGGCGTCCACGGCTTGCTCAAAGGTGGTCTTATCGTCCACCATCTTCCCAGCCTTGAAGGCGATAAACTCCGCCTCCTCGCCGGTCAGGCCCTTCTTCAGAACGTACAGTTCCCGTTTCAACTGGTCCCGCTCGCTTTCCGCGGCGGTCAGTTTGCCGGAGAGGGTGTCCCGCTCGCCGGTCAGCTTATCCCAGCGTTCTTTCTCATCAGCCTGTCCAGTTTGCCAAGTGCGGTAGGCAGTCAGTTCTTCCTCGCTGGGCATCCCCTTTGTCGCCTTCGCAATCGCTCTCGCTTTTTCTTTGCTGATAAGAGCGTCAAGCTCGGCCTGAGTAAAGGTCAACTCGCCACCATTGCCCGGTGTCGGCTCCTGCGCCGCAGGATTGGTAACAGGATTGGTAATAGGTTCAGACATTTTGAAACCTCCGTTTATTAGTCACCCCGTCGGGTGCCGTTTAAGGCCCGTCGGCCATGAATTACTGAAATATGCTTGCATTTTCTGTGTGGATGTGGTATATAATAAGCAAGAATAGAGTTGGTCGTAGCCCCCGAAACCCGCCTATGGCGGCTGGGCTGCGGTCGGCTCTATTTGTTTCTTTTCAGAATTTTAATGATTTCCCCATTTCTCAAAAGAACTATGGTATCAATAAATTTCGTATGTGTGGAACTGAACAGAAGTTCAGTCTGCCTTGTGATTTCCTTGTCATTCAGTGGGCAATCGGTAAGGTCAAAAATAAAGTTATCGGCCTGCGCTGATTTTTTAGCAACGACGTTATAAAATACATTTTTCCCTCCGCTTTTCAAGGATTTTAGGTCAAACCTTGATCCTCGGAACAGGTAATCCGGTGTAGACACCCCCTGTGGATCATTAACCCTCGGCACCATGTAAATCTCCCCGCCGAACTCTCGTTCAAGAAGTTCGGCAATTTCTTTTTCATGCGGGCTGTAATCCAGCACGACGTTATGACCATCGACCTTATATGTAACACCTTTAACTGTATACTCATGAAGATCCTGCACGGTATGGCTTCCGGGCGTCGCCGTTTCCTTCCATTGCGCTGTGACATCGGCGTAGTTTTGGGAAGTTGTAGGAAATACCTTTGGCACCAGCGCAAGCGGTGGTGTGCTGCTTTTATACAACACTCGCATCCGTTCCCGCTGCAACGGCAGCCCCGCCGCCTCGCTGAACGACTTATATTCTGCGTTTAGCCGCCGAATGTGGACTGTCACCGATTGAGCGTCCTCTTCCAGCCCTGCGGCCTTGTATGCCGTCTGTTCCCGCTTCAGCTTGCGGACGGTCCGCTCGATTTGCCTCTGCTTCTGGGTAACCTCATAGGCTGTATAGTGCTTATCCTCAAAGTCAACGTCGTGGCCGTCGTCAATGTGGGCCAGCTCCTCATCGGTGTATGTGCGCTCCATCACACCATCCACAAATGCAGTCCTGATATGACGGCAGTTGGCTCCTTCCAGTCCATCCACATAACCAAGGCCGCACACCTCGTAGATGTTCGGATACTTGTCCCCGGCTCTGACAGAGTACACACGGCCCTGCCATAGCTTGTGGTTCTGCCAGCCGACACCCTTATCCCGTGCCCCGATGTGGGCGGACACTTCAAAATAAGGTGTTTCCAGATACTCAGCACTCTGCTCCGTGTACTTGGCACAGAGCTGGGATACGCCTGTCATCACTGCACGACGGGCAGCCACGTCAATTTGGTCTCGGTGTCCGCTCTCGTAATCCACAATCTTGATACCGCTGTCCGCAAGCTGTTTGACGGCGCTTTTGATGGCCTGATTGTAAGAGATGGCCCCGCTCGTGATCTGCATCTCCGCATTGTCCAGCGCCCATTGATAGGCCCTGGCCGGGGGAAGCATCGTCCGCCCGTTGTCCACCAGAAAGCCCATGGAGCGGGTCAGGTTTCGCAGCTCTTGTCGTGTCTGCTCATAGATGGCCCAGGTATCCTCTACGCTCACCATCGTCTCTGGCTTGGTCACGCCTGCCAGATCAATGAGGTCGGTATAATACCGCTGGTTCCGCTCCACCACCTCGTCCAGCAGCTTGTCCAACTCTCGGCGTGAGATGTTGGCGGTGCGTTGGATGGCCTTTTCGATTTCCTCCAGGCTGATGCCGTGGGAGCGAAGCGCCCGAATATCTTGCACCGTGACTTCGTTCAACTCGCCAGCCAGTTTCAGCCGGGAGCATATTTCTTCAAGGAGGGTTGCTTCCAGACTGCGGTATAGCTCGGCCAGTTCTTCGGGGAGGGCGTCTAAAGTATCCGGTTGGAATGGATAGCGGGGCATTATACCACCAACTCATAGGTCTGTTCAAAAATATCCGGCTTACATGGATACAATTCTCCCTTGATTCCTTTGATTATATAGTCTCCAACAGATACATGATGAACTCCTTCTAATGTGTTTATGAACAGCTCACAAGGTGGAAAACCACTAGCTAAAGAATCGTAAAACATTACATGATTTTCAAATGCGTTCACGGCCCAATCAGGCACATAATACTTTCCATTTGAGTCCATCAAATCTCCGTCATATTGGAATGCTTCGATTTCAACAGGCTTTTTCTTGTATTTCATTTATTCCACCTCATTCTGCGGTTCCGTAGTCATATCCTCCATCTTTGGAAGCATCTTCTTTGCCGTGGCCTCGTCCTCGTTCATCCACTTAGACCGGAACTCCCAGTCATTCATGATACCGGCGTTCAGAAGCTGCATATCCCTGGCAAAATCAGACTGCTTGTCCTCGATGATGGAGTCATCAAAGTCAATGGAAATCTCCACGTCCTCATTCAGTCCGGCATTCATGGCCGTGTTTCCCAGGCGGAGAATGATCCGGCACAGCTCGGTCAATACCTGCTCCAGAATGATTTCATGTTTCTTGATCGTACGGAACATGGTGCTGTTTTCGCTGATGACCTGCGTCGCTGTGGCCACGCTACCCTGGTCAAATCTGTAATGATTCTCTCCGAAGCCGCACTTGCTGGACAGCAAATTGAGCTGGTCCTGGATTCCTGTATTGTGCTCCTGCGTCCGAAGGGTCATATCGATGGGGGTGATGATCCCGTTATTGTCCGTATCCTCCGGGAGCACATAATATGTCAGGTCGTCTGGGTCGAAAAACGGCTCTCCATCCATGTCCTTTGTAGCTGATGGCTTTACCATGATACGCTTTTTCCCCAGGATGAACTCGTTTACATAGCTGTCATAAGCCACGTCCACGCCCTTGAGCACGTCGATGGCGTTGGCAAACACAGAGATGCCAAGAGGAATATTATCGTCGTAGTTGTTGGCGATGTTGGGCCGGTCAATGACAAACTGCCGACGGTCCGACCCAGTATGTACTACCTGTGGAACCCGCTCAAAGCCCGACACATCAGCCAGTAAAACTTCCGCATCCACATTGTTGTTCCGGTATCGGTAGAGCCGGTTCTCAATGTCGTACAGGCCGTTGACCTTGTGGTGGATCTGGAGGTAGCAGTAGTCCTCTCCATTGATGGTAACGATGCTGTCAAAAGCGCACTCCGTAATGATTCCATTCCGCCATGCCAGCGGCCAAATGTGCTCTACGGTCACATAGTCCATCACAATTCCGTCGGCGCTTCCGGGGACAGGCCCTTCTTCTGTGGCCTCCATGCCCACAACCCTGGGAATAAAGGCTACTGTTCCAAGGGCAAACGCCTTTTCCTGCATCTCGTTTGCTTTGACCAGGAAATTGTTTTCGGTGAACACACGGTCAATGAAGTCCTGCTCCCGCTGGCCCTCCAGGGTGATTTCAACCCGCTCGTTCATAAGTAGGTTCGCCCAATCCTCCGGGATTTTCTTGCCCATATTGAGAGTGTACCGCTTGCACCGAACCACACTAGCCCCGTTGTGGACCTTGTACCTGTGGAATCCCTTTACGTCGCCCACATACCAAGACTTCCACTCCTGCACTTTTGTGTAAAACTCCTCCGGCACCGTGGAGTAACCAAGCTCTTTCAGTTTTTCTGTAATATTCATGCCGTTATTCCCATCCTTCGGAATACTCTCTCCAGGGCATATCTAGTAGCGTCAATCAGGTGATTGTTTTCATCAGGATAACCGCTGATAATTTCTCCGTCCTTATTTCGCTCATACTCATAATTCACAAACTCGTTGTATGCGTTTGGCGTTCTTCTGCGGTCAATGACAATCTTCCGCCTCTGGAGCCACTTCATGCCGTACTCTACACTCCCAGAGCCTTTAATTGCTTCTTTGGCTGGGAGCCCCATCGCCCGGTAGTCTGCTGATGATTTAGGCTCTGCGCTGTCGCAGGTAATGTAAGCGTCCTTGTACCCTTTGGAAAGAATCAACTTCCCGCTCACCTCATTGGTCAGCTTATTTTGGTATATCTCGTCCATCAGATAAATCGTCTCTCTGGCCCGATCATAGTGGAGGCGGATAAAGGCAAAGGGGTCAGGAAACCAGCCCCAGTCCACGCCTTGATAAATCTTGTCAAAAGACGAAATCTCTTTGTCTGTGATCTCCCGCAACTCAAGGTTTTCGAATACGTTCCCTCCAGTTCCAACAGCTTCACCTAGATATTCATGACGGTACGCCCGCTCATCTGTGGCTTTCAGGTGCTCGGCTTCCGCCAGGAACTGCGCTCCCAGCCACTCTGGCGGGGCCTCAAGGTATGTACTCTTGTGGCACAGCCTGTCCACCCGCTCCTCCAAACTGTCCTTGTTGGCCCAGTTATCCCGGCTGATTGGTGGATTGTAGCTCTCAAAATTCCAGAACTTCGACCCACCTCTCATGGTAGATTGCAGTATAGTTCGGATCTCAGCCCGACCAGCGAACTGATCTTTCTCCTCAAAATGGGTGACGGCGATATAGCCAAAGGGAACCTTGATAGACTTGATTTTCATGGGATCATCCGCACCCCGGAACATAATTTTCTGGCCGGTTGGCCTATAAATCAGTTCCATAGGCTGCACCTTTGCATCCCAGTATTCTGCCATTCCAAGCTCTCCAATGCCCCAGAGATATTGTGCGTATACACTGTCTCGAATCGTATTAGCTACCTTTCGGAGCACAAGGGCGTGAGTCCCTGGGTTGTTTATCAGCAGCAGCGGAACTAGTAAGGACACACAGGAGGATTTCAGTGAGCCTCGGCCGCCGGACAGGTCGTAGTGTGTATGTCCGTGCTGAAATACATCACGGGCCAGCAAATGAAATGCGGGACCAAGTACAGTAGATAAGCGCACCTCAGACATCTATGACCACCTTGACTTCCATATCCTCACTTGTTTTTTCGATGGGCTTGTCCCTCCACCTGTCCGGTCTTCGGTTCTTCAGCCAGAAGATCTGAGCGGTGGTATCAGCTGGGATGTGGCGGATTGTCTGAATGATCTTCGTACCATCTTTATCAGACTTTTCGATTCTTTGTTCCTGATAGTCATACCCAAGCGCACGCTTCAATAGAGCATTTTCTACTTGTATGTCCACAACTTCCTTACCCTTTTTTAAGGCCTCGGAAATCTTAGGGTATTTGTTCTTCCAGTCGTACAAAGTTGCTGGGTTTATCCCCATCTTCCCGGCTAATTGCTCGTCAGTCAGGCCATCCCTGGCCCATCCTTCAAGCAGCAGAAGCCCATCCGGCTCCAGCCACCGTTGATATTTGCCTTTCGCCACAATGGGCTCACCACCTTCCGGTCCCGCCCCCATCTCCCGCAACGAGGCACGGCATATATACCCCTTCCGGGGTATGCTCCGGGTTTGGTCAGGCTTTCCGGGGGCCTGCTCTGTAAGGACTTGCGTCCTGGTGCCACCGCCCGCCTCATGCGGCGAGGAGCGGCATATAAAGCACCACCACATGGATGATGCTTTGTCCGGCATACACCGGACTTCTCTGGAGCCGAGAGGCGGTAATGAGCCGCCACGACCTCGCCGCCGTTCCCATGGCTGCGGTCCGGCCTTCTGCTACAGCACTCGGCATATTTTTGACTATCTGATACAGGTACTCATAAAAATCATAAAAGACAAGTTCCAGACCATTCCAATCAGGTCATCTTTTTCCTTCGCTTTGAAGGCTAAATAAGCATTTGCAATCATAAGAACAAGGCAGATAAATTCTGCAATGATCATAAACACATCCACAAACTTTACACCAGCCCATCATAAAATCTGCTTTCGGAGATTTTATCTCTCTTTCTTTTCAACTTTGGAAACTCTTTGGATGCGTTTCTGTTTGCCTTGCACTGATTGCAGTTGTTCTTGTTTTTGCAAAACCAGCACCCATCCTGCCCCAACCAATACCAGTCTGGCATAGAGGGTCTTGGTTTCCTTTTTGCTTTGCCCATCATGCCCTCCAAGTTTTTATGTGCGCCGTTCCGCTTAGATTGTCACACCATATTGGCATACCCGTATACAGGCACACATGGCAGTTTTCAGCGGGATAGCGCCGGGGCAGGTCATAGCTGCCGCCGCTTCCGCCTCCATGACAGGCGGGTGCCCTTTACCCTTCTCCGGTGCATAATTAGGCACTGTAAGCCTCCGGTATAGTGTCTTTCCACAGTCAGCTCCTTGGCCTTTGGAGCGAATTGTCTAATGCCCGTAAAGGGCGATGTTGCCGCATGGAGGGCGCGACCCTCCGCCCGGATGTGTGGGCTGATGCGCTCGTGCGGCGTATGTACCACGGCAAGCGCCGGGGTTGAGGAGGAAATAGAAGAAGCGAATGGGAGCGCAGGGGCATACGCTCCCACACTCCCATTGTCGCATAATCGTCGGCTTTGCCTCCCACTTTTGTGGGAGATATTTTCTTATTTTTTTGAGATGATAAAAGATTACAGTCTATGCACAAACGGGAAGTTCGTTCGACCCATCAAGTAATCTGTGCTGACACCGTAATAATCAGCAATCTTATATAATGCGTCCATTGATGGCTCTACTTCTCCACGCTCATACCGTCTCAACATATCAGGGTGCAGACCCATTAGCTGTGATGTAACCGTCATGCTCCTGACCGGCCTCATAGACTCCCTTAACCTTCTTAGCCGCTCTGGAAACTCGTTCATCCTACCACCATCCTTATAATCCCTGCTGTTCCAGAGGGCAGTCAAAGGATACTCTTTTTCTCCGCTTTCCTATTTCCTTGGATTCACAGTGGTCCACGTCTCCCACCCTACGGCATCCGGTATCCAATAGATGGTTGCAAAAGGGTGCGTCCTTGGAATTATTGATACCTCGCCAGTAGACGCAGGTTTTCTCCTTGTTACAGATTTCGACCATATCTCTCCTCCCAGGGTTTAAACAGGTCATCTCCAACAATGGCCCTGATCTGCTCGTCAATCTTTGCTTTGGCATAGACGAACTCGCTATCGTTCTGCTGATCCTCACAGACCATCCGTGCCATACCGTTCATGGCTTCTATGTATGCGGCGCAGAAAGCCTCAGACCTACCGGGGCCAAGCTGGAGGACCTCGTGAGCGGCAATCATGGCAGCATCTTGTCCCATCTGCATCAGCATGTCCATTTTCAGATGGAAAAGAGCGTTATATTTGGCCTCTATCTTGGATATCAAAGCATTTGGCTTCAATGTCCGCTCTCCCCGTCACGAATTTTCTTTTTCATCTCTTTTGCAGCTCCTTCGCCCACACCAAGAGCGTACGAATAAATCAGCCAACAAATAAAACTCATCACCCAGCAGAAAACCAAAACAGGCATTGGGACTATAAACCATCCATTTGCCTTGACGATGGACAGGATTATGCCCAGGAAAAGGAGCAGTTTAATCATCGTCGTCGCCCTCCCCGTCGTGGACGGAGCCGATGATCTCAATTCCGCCAGTTGAAAGATGCTTATTTACGCCCATACTTTCAGCGCCATTCAGCCAAACGCAAAATCTATTCCACTCTTGGTCATAGCATACGGGGGCTTCCTTTTGCTCGTCCTTCCAGTTAGTCCAACGGATGATATCCCCCTCAAAAATCTTCTTCCCGTTCTTGTCGGTCAGTCCGGTGTACTGGCAGACCGTGGAGGGGTCAACCTCAATCGGTACAACATTATCGCCCATTGAAATTTCACCTGTTCGTGCGTTCCTGCGGCTGTAAGTCTTATTTTGAAGGATAAATGCCCCACTGTATTCTCCCCAGTACGGGAATCCTTCCACCCATGCACCATCACTCAGCCGCTTGGCTTTGAAAAGGATTTCTCTCATTGGGCCCCTCCTCTGTTCTCGTCCGAAAACGGGTCAGGAGTCAGAATCTTATCTTCCCATCCAAGCTTCTCATAGTTAGCTCTGCAAGTTGGGCAATTATGACCTACACGGACTTCCAGTGGGTCATAGAAACAGCCGCCCAGAACATCCCCAATTTGTTCTCCGCACCGTGCACAGTAGACATACCCGAAGCAACCTGTGGTAATATGGCTATGTCCAAGGAGGGCGCAGGTCACGCTTTTCCGCTTCTCGTCATCGAGCGGTTCCAATGCCGCAATTTTCTTTTCGTATTCTTCTCTCGTCATTGGGCACCTCCGATGATCTCGTCCAGCTTGACGGATTCGCCGGGGCGGAGGGATGGGAACAAGTTCTCGTTGATATACAAGTGGTCAAAAGTAAGGGTGCTGTATGGCGCTGTCACCGCCTTGCTATGGCGCTTAATAGTCCCATCCCGCCCAAACACATGCCTGATGGCCTTAGCGCCCTTAACATCCTGCTCCGTCCAGCAGGGCTTGCGGATGATGCGGTCGGGGTGGTTGATAGCCAAATAAATCACATCATCAACACATCGTTTTCCATCGTCACGCACAATATAACCGCCAGAAGTTATATGCCAAGTCATTGCGTTCCCGTATACTTGGAAATGCTCTCCAACTTCAACCCCCAGCACCTCGCAAATTCTCGGCTTGTCCATGTTGGCCTCCTCCTTCGTATATGGCACCCAGCAAGTGCCGTCCTCTTTCCTGTAGGTGTTACTTTTTCTCATTTAGCCATCCTTTCTTCACCTTTCGGAACCACCACCAGACTTTGATTCTATTCCAGAGTGTTAATTTCATATTGAAGTGCATTTCCCGGATCGGCAGTGTTTTCAAATCACCGCTTTCCTCGTCCACTTCATCCCTGTAATCCAGATTTACTTGAACGACTGGGATAGTACCCATTGGGTTCCCGTCCTTGTCGTATATGTTAATAATAGTTTTTCCTTTGTCAGTTTCCATGGTTGGCCTCCTTGCCCATGCGAGCGCCGCAGTTAAGACAATATTTGTGCCGTTTCTCCACATCCTCATTTGCAAAAAATTCCTGATAATTGCACTCAGAACAATGAGAGTAATAAGACCATTCTCCCGTCATATGATCAAAAACCCATCTCCCGTGCATGACCTCCGCAACGTCGGCGGCGGGGAGGTGTACAATCTCTGACCACGCAGCAACATAATCCCCGCTGGTTCGCTTGACCACATCCAGCGCGACCGCCCTCTCGATGTACTCTTTCATTCCTCCGCCTCCCACTGTTTCTTCATATCCTCGTACAGTTCATCTATTTTTTTGTTCCATCCCCTAAGCTTCCAAAAGGTAAGAATACCCAAGACTATCCACTCAACAGCGGCTATGAGCATCATAATATCAGCCATCCTGCTCCCTCCTTAGTGCGGCCTCGGCTTCCTTCGGGGTATCCCCAAATACACACCCGTTGTCCATATCCTGTAAAACATTGATGGCGCTTGCATAATGGGCTTTTGCCGGTTTGGGAAAGCGCGCACTGCACATATACACCCATCTCGGAGGCTTGAATGGCAGCACCACGCACCGCCCCTCCTTGTCCGCCTGGGCCAGTTCGTGGATTCTTTTAAGGGGGAGTTCTCCACAAGCGCCTACATAAAGGTCTCTCTGCTTTGCAAGCAGTTCTATCTCCTCTGGCTCCAGACCAGTGTCCTCGTAGGCGGCGAGGCGGTCAATGTGCGGACCGTAATCTTCTCCTCCTTCGGCATCGATAGCTACAAACCATTTTCCACCACCATGCCCATTGTCACACCAGTATGTCAGTCTCTCCATGCTCACCCCTCCTCCGGGCCGCGCTTTAGATACTTCGGCATACACTCTGCCCAGGGCCCCAAGATGCTCTCTGCCTCTTCCAACGCATCGGTTTCGTAGCTATGCGGGGTTTCCTTGTCACTGTTGACATACGCAAACCACATCATAGCGAGAGCCCGCTTCACCTGCTCCCGGCTGACGGGGCGGAGGGCGGCAATTGCCATCTTAGCGGCTTCAACCTCAGTCGGCTTATATGTCCAGTATTCGATTATGTTTTGCAATGACTTGATCGCTTCTTCCCGCGTCATGGCTTGACCTCCAATCTCTGCAACTCCTTCGCGCTCAGAATCGGCGCGCGGGTGTTCCATTCCTCAATAGCTGCTCTGTCTACATCTTGCCACCGTTCCATCGGAAGTTGCCTGTGGGTAACAGTCCGAACGCCGCACTTTTTGCATTGAACTACCGCTTGTCGGCAATGCGCGATCTGTCGGCTTGGGAACCCCTTCTTAAATTTCGCTTCCCCGCCGCAATGGGCACACGGCAGCAGCACCCCCGCCTCCGTCAGCCGTCTGGCCGCGTCTTTTGAGCCGAGCAGGGCTAATTTGATATCATCCATCACAGATACCTCCCCACTGTTGGGCCATAGCCTTTGCCAAGCCCGGAAAGGTCTTGGCCCTGTTTTTCTGCCGGTCCTTGCCGCCTTTCATAAACCATGTACCAGCTTCATGGCATCCGCACTCCGGGTCTACGATGTCAGTCGGTTCCAATGGCGGCAGGCCCTTCAGCCACAGACGGGTCTTTTTCTGTACTGGATGCCCGAACATCCAGGGCTGAACCTCCTGAGTATGCGGCAGCATCTCATAAATTCTGCTGGATACCGGGTTCTCTACGCAGATGTGAGGGCAGTCAGCGTTCAGGAATTTTAGAAAAAACTTCTTTGCTTCCAGTCCCTTTTGATAACGTTCTTGATTCAGCACACCGCCCCGAAACAGGTGCTTTGCTCCGGCGTTTGACAGGTATGTACAAGGAGGGAATGCAAGAATCATATCCCACCGCATTTTCAGCAGTTCCAGCGCGTCACATTGGATGTGCCATTCAGGTTTTCCCCCAGAGCACGGCTCAATATCGCAGCTGTACGCCTCGTGCCCCAGCGCCCGGAACGCTTTGCATACCTCCTGAGACTCTTCACAGGCTACCAACACCCTCATAGCTTCGCCGCCTCTTTGTCGCCCAGCAGGGCACGCTTAATATCGTCCATATGGTTCGTAATGTATGTATTCATTCATCACAGCCTCCCATCCAGCGCCGCGCTCAACCTGTCGGCGTTTTCCAACGTGCGGTTTTTCAGATAGGCGTTTTGGGCGGCTTCAACTGCTTTTCTTAAATCGCTGTTCCAACGGTACATAATATCTTCATACGATTTCAAATTCCGTTCTACCGTGTACTTTCTCATCAGGTGCTTTTTTTCAATTTGTCCTTGTTCCTGCGTAATCGCCTTTTGAAAAAATCTAAAATATAATGCTGCCAAACCCTGATACATTACTGCATCAATAAAATCCAAACTATCCGACATCGGCTCTCCACGCATGGCCGCTCTTTCAAAAGGAAGTTCTGTCATAGTGGCAATTCCTCCTCCACTGGCTGAAAATAATCCTCCCACCCGTAATGCCTTGGATAAAGTCCATAAGGAAAAATTCTTTTTGTCCTCTCGCTGTAACACAGTTTTATGGCTTTGTCCTTCGTGGCATATTTTCCAAACAGACGGTTTTTTGTAATTGACAGCTTGCTATCACATGTATCGTCATTTTCTATTCGCTCATATGACATGACTACGTCGGCCTTGTTAGTGATGTCTGCGGAACCGGCCACATCATCGTTGTCAAACTCCAATTTGCTTTTTCTGGGATGAGCGACCAGAATAACAACTACATCATATTTGACAGCGATCTTTTTAAGCTGACCCACAAAATTGCTCTGTGCCAAATAAAGCTGATCGTTTTCCTGAACTGTTTCCATAGCTGTCATCAAATTGTCGATGCAGACTAGCCGAACTCCGTATTGCTTAATGACTTTTTCAATGGTCTCTGGAAGGCTTTCAAATTCCGCGCCATCTTCCGGAAGCCAGTTATTGTCGTATATATAAGCGCGGCCCTTATACCAATCACTGATTTGTCGAATTACGCCGTCCCCGATGGTATATTCATAGTCCCCATAGATATTTTGAATGGCCTTTATGTAATCCGTTCCGGCTAGCTGAAAATCGATCCATCGTTTAAAGTGATAATCAGCCAATTCACCAGAGTAAATAAATACATTCTCTCGTTGATCCAGTGCCTCACAGACCAGTTGGCTCATAAATGTGGACTTTCCATGTCCCCGCTTTCCGGTTAGCAAAATCACTTGTCCCATAACCAATCCGCCAATCAGACGGTCTATATCCGGGATATTGGTTTTGATTTTCGGCAGGGCGTTGATGTCCACCGACTGTACCAAAGCCAGGTCTTTAACATTTTCCAGCTGGGGTATCTCCGCGTTTTCGATTGCCGCCCTGATTGCCTGTTTCCCATATTTCAGGAGAATATCATTCGCGTCCTTTTCCCCCAGGTAGTCCTTTTTCCGAACCACCTTTACCGTCTGTGGGAGGCGGGCCCGTAAAGTGTCAGCCAGCGTGATCTTCCCATGCTCGTTATCGCCAAATACCACAACATCATGAAACTTTGTAATCCAGTCCCAGCAATTTGCAAGCCATGTAAAGCCTGTTGCCCCCGTTGGAACAGAAACCGCATTGTTAAAGCCGCATTCCGCTACTGATAGGCTGTCTATCTGCCCTTCCGTAATAATCAGGCGGTCAAAGTCCTTGCACTGCTTTATTCCAAATAAGATTGGCATAGTTTCCGCCTCAGACCATTCTTTGTTTTTGTCAATGCCTTTGCGGAACTTCATGTTGCGGTATTTGACAAATTGGAGTGTACCAGTCTCATCGTAAAAGGGGAAAACCAAAATGTCCTTGTTATCTGTCCGAGTGGTCAGTTCATACTTTCGGCAAATTTCGGAGCTAATTCCCCGTTTTGCCATGTACTCGATTGCTCCATTCCGAACTACTACCGGCTTCTGTGGCAGTTTCCGGTAAACTCGCTTTTCACCGAAACCCAAGTCATAATCAAAATCTCTTGCCAGCTCTACAAAATGTCCATGGTAATCGCAGCTCGCTCGGAAGCACTTGAACAGACCGCTTTTAAGATTCACGGAAAATGTATTCTTGTCCCGATTTCCGCCTCCCCGACACTGGGGGCAATACTTGAAAAATAGCTCGTCCCCTTTTTCATGGATATCGGCCCCAATGGCCCTGGCCAATCCATAAGCATCTTCAGTCTTGAACTCATAGCTCATTGGTACATCCCCTTTACGAACAGGCCAAGGTCCTTCCCCATAGCTTCTGCGTCTCGTCTCCACCTGGATGGGAATCTGTACAACCTCCCATCAATCACAATGGAGTCATCACCCGTCCCCTCGGCGGGGAGCCCGCCGTCCTCAGACGGCGCGGCGACGCCGCAGCTATCTTCTTTTCTTCTATTCCTTCTTATTCCTTCTTTATTATGTCCGTCCGTTGTCCGTGAGTTGTCCGATTTTCGTTCACGGCGTTGTTTCGTTTGTTGCCCTCTGCCCTGGTAAACCTCCCAATTTTCAATGGTTATCGTTGTTCCATTCGTTGTATCACTCTTTGTTTCAACCATTGTTTCATTTTCGAGGGATTTTAAAAATCTACTAACCTTGTTCCGGCTCCATTTCCATCGCTTGGACAATTCTAAGATGCTCTTATAGACAGTTCCAGGCTGGAACTCCATAAATTTCCCATTTTTGAAAATTGTATTCTCCGTCCCTTGGGCCATAAGAAGCAGGTCAACCCAAGCTTGTCCTTTGGTAAATGGTTCCGAAACCCATAAGGGGTCATCCGCAAATTTTCTCCAGAGTTTGATCCACCCTGCTTTTTCGTCCATAGCTTACTCCCATGTTGAGGCGATTCTGGCATATATCTGCTCATATCCGTTTCTGAAATAAACATCCATGAGACAGGTCAGCTCATCCATCGTCAAGTCGTACAGGGTCATAGGCCTTCCATTGGTCATAACCTTAAAGTCATAGCGGCACGGAAGGTGGTCGGTCTTAATTCTCCGCTTTTCATTCTTCATCCTTTTCAGCCTCCGATACAATCACCTGGTAACCATCATGGATTTCTCTGCTGGTGTCCAATTCTAAGTTGTCGGTTATGTAAGTTTTGGAAAGTTCCGCCGGTTCCTGTCCATTGAAAAAGTCCTGGGGATTATGGGTGCAGGTGATTCTAAATTTCTTCTTCATCCGGCATTTCCTCCAATCGCTCCTTTAGCTCCCTGTACAGTACATCATGGATGACCCGTCCGCTGTTCTCCTCTTTGCAAAACAGGATTTGGCAGTTATAGCGGGCCAGCCAAGCCAGCATAGAGGCCGTTAGTGATGCCGGGTGAACTCTTGCCCTATAATGGCCGCTGTAAGCCTCGTCAAGACTCCCATTCTCCACCAAGAGGTATAACTTTGCCCCTGCCTCTTTAGCCCGCTTAAACTCCCTGACAAAGCGTTTCCGGTCTTGACAATAGCAGTGAGCCAGTTCGGTCAAATCCATCTTACGCTCAATAGCTACCTGGTCCCTTAAGTCCAATGTGTCACACTTAACGGAGTAATCCCCGAAAGAGAGGGCTACTCTCTCAATCGGGGCTCCGATCTGCTCCATACGTTTTCTGGCCCGTGGTGTGTCCTGTTCTCTAGTGTCCCATAAAACGGACATTGTAGATAGGGCGCGCTTGACCGAAAAATGATCCATCAGAAGGGCAGCTCCCCACTGTCTTCATTGATTTGGGCAAAGCTGTTTTCTGCGGCACTGGTGACTTTTAACGGCTTGTCCTTTGGCTGTCGATACTTTCCCTGCCGAATATCGTCTACATCAGTCAGAGCGCAACACTCCGTGGTCCAACCAGTATTTCCGTTCATTTCCCACTCCCGATTGCGGAACAAAACGCCAACAAGTTTTCCTTTCAGCTTCGTTTCATCCCAGTCCCAGTGGTAGCCAGGGTTGCTGGCCTCGATGGACCAGACAGCATTTCCAAAAGCGCGCTTAGTCCATCCGTCCTTTTCGCTCCCGTCATCTTTTGGCTCAGAAAGGCGGTAAGTTCCTCTCCATTTCTTGTCCTCTCGATCCTGCTCTTTATAATCCTTTGCAAAAAAGTCTTTGTACTGGCCCTCCAGAATATCAAAGGAGATCAGAAGTACATTCCCCCAGTCGTAGGAAACCTCCTCGGCATTTAGAATTTTGGCGACATAGCCACCAGCAGGAAGGAGCTCTCTGGCCCCAGCAGACTTCTTGGCTTCAAATCCGCTAAACTGTTTCATTACTCTATTCCTCCGTATTTTCGATAATATTTAAAGGGCACCAATACCCTCTATAACGAGTGTCTACGATGTATTCAGCCGTCCTTCGGCACTGTTTTCTTGCGTATGTTTCTAATAATGGGCAAAATTCACAGCATACACGGTCATCGGGGAAAAACAGGTCTACGGTTACTTTGGTATAGCTGGTTACCCCTTCGTCCTTTGCCTTACCCATCAGAAGTCCTCCAATGCCTTTAGAACAAATCCCATGTCATTATCGATCTCAAAGGATTTAAAGGCTCCCATGGGGCTTTTTGCTGTGCTGTTTTTTGCCTGCGTCTCGAATATATAGCGGTCATCATCGGTCTTCTTGGCCAGTAGAACAGTCCCAAACAGACTTTCCGGGACCAGCTTTTCCAGTTTTCTGCCATTCGTTTTAATTCTTGTAAAGCTGTATCCAAAATCATCCCGGATCGTCTCACTATGCATGACAAAAATGATGGTCAGATCGTCCCGCTGCCGGCCGGCTGTCTCAATCAAGTCCCACACAAACTGTGTCAAGTCTATCCATTTGCCAAAACCCGTTTCTTTCATACTTTTTACTTCTTTGTCCACCATACAGGTGTTCAACGTGTCGATGACAATGGTTTTCGTCTCTGGTTTTTTCTGGCTGATATTGACAACTAGGCCAGCGATTTTCTGAATGTCTCTGGTATATGCAAAATTCCTATTGGCTTCATTGTATTGGCTCCGCCAGTCTTTCCAGGCCAGTCCTTTTCCGTCGCAGTCGATATAATAGGTTGTGGATGGGTCCAGCGTCCGCATGGCTGTTGTCTTACCGCTGCCGGATTCTCCCATAATGCAGATTAAACGACTCATGCTATATCCTCCTTTCAACCTTTATTCCCAGATAATTGGCAACGATCTCAGGACTGATCGTCAATAGCTCCTCGATCTTCTCCCGGAAACATTCTTCGCAGTAGGACCGCCCGTCCTCTACATACTCCGGGTCGCTCTCATACTGTTCCGCTCCGCACTTGGAGCAGTACCATGCAGGAAATGCATCCTGCGGATCTCTCACAGTGCCCACCCCACCAGCAGGGAGCACATAAAGATCATGCTAGACACCACCAGGCACCGCCTCACAATGCGGTTCATGCGTGCCTCACGCTCCCGGCGGCACTGATAGCAATATTCTCTAGCGTCGTGGTTTCGCTCCACCAGAGAGCGTCCGTCCTCAATGTACTTCACTTTTTCCGCCTCTTTTCCATAAATTCCGCCACAGCGAGGGCGGTACAGATCACGATGCACACCATGCACACCACGGATAAAAACTCAAACAATTCTGATTCCTCCCAGTGTCATCAAATAGAACCACTGCTCCTGAGTAAGGCGTACCTCTTGCTCGTCCAGTAGCTTTGCAATAGAGCCATCGCCGCATCCGATCTCATGGGCAAGGCCCCTTTGCGACAGCCGGTGCCGCTCCATAGCCCGCTGGGTGATACGGCGGACTATCTCATTTGGAGTTTTCATTTCTGTCCTCCCGGTCTAGGATTCTCGCCATGACTTCGGCTAAATTCCGAACCGTTTTAAGCAGCTCCGGCACATCAACTCCGTAATGATCCCGTTCTAGATTGTTCATATGCCTCCTAGAATTCCGGCTCTGCGTCCCAAGGTCCTTAATGCTGTCGTTCTCTTCAAGCGTTTTTTTCATAAAATTTTCCTTTCCGGCTTGACAGAGAACAGATGTTCTAGTATGATATATCTATCAAGCCTAATTGCCTACTCAGTTAGGTTTGCCAGCCCTCGTCAGGTGTGTCCAGCACCTGGCGGGGCGTTTTTATTTAAACAGGGTCTGGATACGCAAAATCAACTAGCCTCTTAAACTCCCGGAGATCCAGGTTGCCCTCTCGCTCTGCACGTTCAAGGACCATTTCTTTTAACTTCGGGCCCGCACCTTTTAGCGCATCCATATAATCCTCAAAACTAAACATATTTCCTCCTTGTATTCCGTCCCGCACCATGCTAAAATACAAGGTACAGAACTCCTTTACTTCGCCCTCATCCGTGCGCTATCACGGGTGGGGGCAATTATTTTGTGCTCTCATGCGCTCACACCCATGTCACGCACAATAGCGGATGCCACCATGTCCGCATCGTATTTCACCCTCTTTTCGCTCATTCT
>OBKB01000076.1_pt1 | contig 18197 bp, 6 predicted proteins | sample 1503001 | NCBI WGS metagenome assembly OBKB01 (sample SAMN02044690, study PRJEB22538) | human gut metagenome | reverse complement strand
TTCAACATGAAACTTATTGCAACTTACTAAATTAACTAAAGTATTCCCTTCACACATCACATCAACTAATCCATTATCAACTGTATCTGTTAATGTAATATTAGTTCCTTCAACATTTATTTCATTATTTAAAGTTAATTCTTTACTTCCATCAGTACAATAATTTACCATAGTATTCCCATGAACAACAGGTCTACACTTACCATCATACTCACCTTGTAATGGTATATGATTAGTATTTTCTACTGCATAGCTCTTTGTAATTGCTATCGGGTCTTTTTGGTCACATACATTTACTAAGGTGTCACCCTCTAAAGATAAATCTAATACTCCACCCTCAGTAGTATCATTTAAAGCAATATGTCCATAACCTTCTGTGTTTATTTCATTATTAGTAGTAACTTCTAAGTTACCATTCTCACAGTAGTTAACAAGAGTTTGTCCTTCTATATCTCCAAGTACAACTATGCCATCACCACTATTTTCTAAATGGATCACACTACTTTGTTCAGTTTTTTCTAAATACCCATCATCTGTTTGTGACAGTATTCCGTCTAAAATACCGTCTTGCATTTCATCATTTTTTTCTACTTGAGGTAATCCAGTTTTTCTATGGAAAGAGCTAAGGGATTTACCCATTAGCTCCTTTCCTATTTCTTTTATATTTTTATTCATTCAACATTCCCCCTAGTTTTTCATATTCTTCTTGTGTTATTTTATTAGCACTTAAATAAGCTTCTAATCTATACTTATATTCATCTACTGAATATCTCTTAGACTGAATATCTCTTTGTAGCATTTCATATGTTCCACCAAATAATTTAGCCATAGATATGTTCTCTACTCCACCTTCTAATTGTAAGCAAACAACTCGGAAGTCCATATCCATTAAATAAGGAACTATATTGTCATTTATATCATCAGTATTCTTTAAAACTTCGGTTTTATTCAATCTTACAGATTTAACTATTGGAGTTTCCCCTGCATAAGTAGTAGTTACTGTTGGAGGTATATTTGTATCAAAGAATAATGTTCCATTCTCATACCCTTCTAATATGATTTTAGCAAGTTCAAATGGTACTTCTTCATAAGTTGGCTCTGCTAGTTGATAAATAACAGTTATTGGATTATTATTTAAATATGTTTTAAATTTAGATATTACTGTGTTATAATTATCTGTTTTCTCAACGCTCGTTAAACTGTTTAATAATCTTACAGCAAATCCCCAAGCATCATTAACAGTAGATATACCATTTTTATCTCTTATGCTTGTTCCCATCCATATAGCATCATTAGCACTAGGAGTATAAGCAGGAAGTTTATCACACACTATACTACTAAGTTTTAAGTTATTAAATTTAGAAGTTAATATACAATGTGCATTATCACTAGGATATGTTTCAATGCTTGTATGTGCTACATCACTTCCATCTATAAATTTTACTCCGCAATTCCTCTCTATCATCAACTTGCCATCTTTATTAAATACAAATCTATCTTTAACATCACCAACACCTCGAAGTGGTTCTATAGATGAAAATTGTATTTTATTAGATTTTTGAGGTGTATATTCATCTATGGTTATACTTTTTACTAGATTTATCGAGTTAATATCTATATATCCTATATCTGAATGATTATAGTAAAGTCCTATAAATTTAATAGTTTTCCCAATATCAGATGTTTTTGTAACTGTTACAAAAGAAGTTTCTTTACTCCAAGTAGAACTATAAGAACCATCTGTGTAGAATATCGTAAGACCAACACCTCTACCTAATGTATCTTTTATACTATAACTCAATGTGTATTGTGTATTTCTATCAAATTCGTTTTCCATAAATCTCTCTTGATAAAGTCCATGTGGTCTATATGCTATACACTCTTTCCCATCTTCTATTACTTTTTCAAAGTAGCCTTTTTGTTTGCTTTTTATAAAAGTATACCATCTTTCTACATCAAATAAATTCTCATTATTAGATAAAATTTCCATTTTAAAAGTTCCATCATCTTGTAACTTATCTTCAAATGATGACTTCATACCTTCAAAGTGAGAAGGAATCCAATTAGTTTTATCTCCTTCAAGCAATCTAATTTTACTAGCTTTTATGCCTTTACCTGTTAACCTTAATGAATCATCTACTAAAGTAGAAGGTGTAGTTATTGTAGCAACGTTATTTGTTGTTGTAACTTTTGCCCCACCTAGATTAGTTCCAATAGTTCCACTTTTATTAGTATCAAATGCTACTGTATATTGTGTAGAAGGTTTAATTATTGCATTATAACCTGTATTTTTAACAGTCATATTACAAGGTATAGTAGAGTTGTTAGATATATGAGTTATATCGTTATAAGTTGTTAAAGTTGGTTCTACTTCCAATGGCTCATATATTGGAGTTTTTAAAATTGCCAACATAGTAAGATTTAAGTTTTTAAGCCATGTTTTACATTCGGAACTAGTAGTGATGTTCTTGGGTGTTCTTACATTGAAGCTACCTGCTGTACTGTTAGATAAGCAGGGATAAGTTGCAGTTTCTACATTTTGCATAATACTCATATCAACAGAAGGTATTTTGTCTGATAACAATTTAGATGGTAAAAAACCATTATCTGCAAAGTGATTTGTAACGTAAAACTTATTAGTATTTTCGTTTTCAAGTGTTGAAATATCTCTAACGAAGTTTTGGTTTGGTATAGAGACTACCCCTATATTTCTCTCCACATACCACTTACCACCGATTTTCATTACCTTGTCGCATACTCCGTTTGGCAATGCTCTTAATGGTTCTGATAGTGTGATTTCTTTTTTATTACCTTCGCATTCTCCTATATATTTATTGATAACTTCTTTCGCTTTAAGAGAATCATTATAAGTTGTTCCCCAAACACCTAAATTTACCCAATAACCTTCATTTACCCTATAATAATCAAATAAGTTATCACAATTATAAAAACTACCACAATCATTAAAATATTTTAAGTATGGTTCTAATTCAGAAGATGAAGCCTCCCCATTAGTTGGATTATCAATAAAGTTAAAAATTGGTTTTTTCTGTACGGAATATACACCTAAAGTACCAGTTATATATTCTTTAACTTTAGCAGATAATATTTTAATCTTATTATCTTCGCATTCTCCAACAGATTTCATTCCTTCAAAATATCTAAATTCTTTATCAGTTTCAACTACTGATATATTTGAAGCATTAAAACCTATACCAACCATAATTAATAAATTATGAGTAGGTGATTGAATAGTTTCAACTGTGATTTTATTCAAGCCTTTAACTACATCCTTATTTAAATATGGATAAGTTTTACCTCCAATATTTAAAAGTTCAACTTTTCCAACTCCATCGCTTTCAAACTGAATTGTATATTTAGTACTAGGTTGAACGTATTTTAATGCTATGGCATTATAACCAAATGCAACCTTCTTAACTGGTATAGCACTATCAAAATCTAAATGTCCATTTACATAACTATCGCATAAGATTGATTCAGTTGATATTGGTTCGTATATTGGTGAAGCTAGTTGATATACTACTGTAGTAGGATTAGCTTGTAACCAAGACACCCATTCAGACGTAGTTTTTTCTGATTTTATCATAATCACATAAGCATTCCCCATAGCTATTTTATTATCAACATCATCTGATGAAAAAGCACTAATGAATTTATCAGATAATATAACACCTAGTTGTTTATGAGGAGGATTACTCCAATAATTAATATGTATATAATTTACATTATTTGAGTCTATTGCCCAATTCTCACTACCATCTAACACAACCTTACCATATCTCTTAACATGAGTTGCTACTCCATTTACATCTTCTATTGTATCTCCTTCTAATAGAGGTGAGTTTAGGTAGAATGTTTTAGTGTATTCTTTATATGGCTCGTAAGTTGTTTTCGTTGAACCTTCCTCTACTTGAATGCTAGAAATAATTAAATTATCATAGGTTACAGGTGTATTTTGCCAAGTTAACGTTGTAAATAACCTTAATTCATCTACATCTGCATTTGTTGGAATAGAAAAACTAAAGTTAACATCTCCTGCTCCACTTCCACCTTTATAATAAATAAAATAATCTTTCACTAGCTTACCTTTGTTATAAAGATGTCCACTTACCCCATGCCATGTAGACAAATCAATATTTCTATTACAAGAAAAATTATATGTTTTACCCTTAGAAACTTTTACTGAACCCATATATATATTATTGTAGTGTTTCATAAGAGTTCCATTAATAACAAGAGTATCATTCTTATAAGCTATCGTTGCGTCTGTTTCGGTATACCTAAATTCAGGTTCTTTTATTATATTAAATTTATTCTTTCCTACTATTCTATACTCTACTTTATATTTACCACAATTAGGGTCATTTTCATCTTTTATTAATTGATCTTCAAAACTACTCTTTAATCCTTCAAAATATCCAAACTCTGTATTATCATCTGTTGCCACTACTTGGATATTTGATGCGTTGAAGCCTATACCATTAAGGTATATGTTTTTAGTTAATGTACCATCTCCTGTGCTTAATTCAAGTGTGTTAATACCTTTTTGTATAGATTTATTTGTTATAGCTGGATTATTACTTCCTCCGAAGTACCCTCCGTATATAACTCCTGCATTATCACTTTCAAATTGAATCTTATATTTAGTAGAAATATTTTGATATACTAATGGAATAACTGTACCTCCAAATTGAACCCTCTCAACTGGTACATTTGTATCAAAATCTAAGTGACCATTAGTATAGCTATCACATAATATACTTTCTTCTGATATAGTTTCATATTGTGGGTTAACTAATTGGTAAACTACTGTTATTGGGTTTTCAGATAGCCATTGTTTAAAGCCTTGTGCATTTATTGGTGAGAGTTTTGTCTTATTAATATTTAGTACAAATTCTCCTTTTGAATCTTGTCTTGCTTTAATCCCTATACCCTCGCTATCGTGATTTATTGTAGTTTTAGGAGGTGTACCTATAAACCTATCACATATCGGTATACTAGCTGGTTTTGCATTTTCAGAAAGTAGATACATATTGCATGATGTTGTAGCATCTTGATATATCCAATCCTCACTACCATTAAATATAACCTGATCATATCTCTTTACATGAGTAGCTTTTCCATTTATATCCTCTATTGTGTCACCTTCTAATAGTGGACTGTTTAGATAGAAAGTCTTTATAGATTCTTTATACTCTTGATATTCTGTTGCTTGAGAACCTTCTTCTAATTGGATATTTCTTACTCTAAAATCTAAATTATCATATTTAGAAGCTGAACCCGACGCTTGAAGCTGTAAATATAAACTATCTGTATCATTTTCTAATGTAAATGTATACTTGAATTTTTCCCAAGTATTAGGATTAACTATTTGATAGCTCCGTCTATGCTTCCAACCATCATTAACAAAATAGCCAATATTAACATCAGGTGTACCTAAAGTTTCTGAGTAACATTCACAACTCAAGACATAAGTTCCTTTTTTGAAAGAGCCTATATTACCTAGATAAACAGCACCACCATATAAACCATATTTAACTCTTATATAATCGTCGTTAAAATCTACTTGATGATTTTTATTGTCAAATTTATAGTTTATTGCTTGAAGTTCTTTGTTCTTATCAAATTTATTTTTACCTACTATTCTATACTCTACTTTATATTTTCCATAATTTACATCATTTTCATCTGTAACTAATTGGTCTTCAAAACTACTTTTTAATCCTTCTACATATCCATTAGGCATTAAGCTAGGTGTTTGAGTTAAGTCACCTTCAAATAACATTACCTTATCTACATTTATTCCTTGTCCACTTAGTTTTAGAGTGTTATCGACTAAAGTTGATGGAGTAGTTATTGTAGTTATTTTATTAGATGTACTTATTTCAGTTCCACCTAAATTTATACCTATTGTTCCAGCTTTATTCGTATCTAACACTATTGTATATTTTGTATTAGGTTTGATTATTGTATTATATCCAGTATTTGTAATTTTCATATTGCAAGGAATAATAGAGTTGTTAGATATATAAGTTGTATCTAAATACGTTAATAAAGATATATCTGTTTCTATAGGTTCATATATAGGTGTATTTAATTGATATATTACAGTTATATGGTTTTGAGATAACCATTGTCTAAGTCCATCTAAATCTACGGTATTTAATTTAGAGTGAGAAACCTGTATATCAAAAGTATTAGAAATATACACACCCTCAACATCTCTACCTTGTATATTTACTCTCTCGTTTGGTAATATATTATTAAAAGTAGGTGTTTGTTGTTTATACCAATTATGCTCACCCCAAAATGCCCTAAAATGTTCAGTTCTTGTATAAACACTTTCTTGCCAACCCTCACTACCATCTAAAACAATTTGACCACAATTTCTTTCTACATACCACTTACCACCTTGTTTAACAAACCTATCCTTAACTCCGTTTGGTAAACTTCTTAATGGTTCATTTAATGAAATTTCTTTTTTATCATCACTATCTTTAGTTAAAATTAACTTATGAATTGAGTTTAAGTCTGCCGATTCATCTATAAACCTTAAATATTTACAATCACTTGGAGTTGTAAATATATGAGTATCTGTATTAGTATAAGTAAATCCAGTTATAAAATTCTTATTAGAATCATAATATCTCATACCCATATTGCCACTTACTGTCGTTCTAGTTAATTTATATTCTGCATTTGGTTTCACTTCCGTATAATCTCTTGCTCTTGTTCTTTTAGTAGAACTTTCATTTACACCAGTATTCTTATTAATGTCCCCAACTTCTGTTTCTATTACGATTTCTTTCCTACCTAAAATTTCAATCTTATTATCTTCGCACTCTCCAACAGATTTCATACCTTCAAAATATTCAGTAGGTATTTCTTTGTTTGTATAATCTCCTTCAAGAATCATTACATCACTAATAGTCCCATAATGACCACTTTGTACTGAATGAACTGGTATTCTAATATTTTTTACCATTCTATTCCCAGGTGTAAATAAATAAGTTTGTGTACCATTTATCAAAGGAAGCATTACATCTTTATCCCCTTTTTGGAAAGCCAAAACATCATCTCCACTTGGATTTGATATATCAGTTAAAGTAAAAAATAATGTGTATTGCTTTGTTGTATCTAATTCGTACAAGGTGTTAATATAAAATATTTGTTGGTTTGTCTTATTTTCATTTTGCAATGGATAAAGAGTGTTTGTGTGGGTACATACATTTACCATTGTATTTCCTTCTAAAGATACATCAACTTTTCCATTATCAATAGTATTGTTTAAGGTAACATTAGTTCCTTCAACATCTATATCTCCATTTAGAGTTAGTTCTTTTGCCCCATCTGTAACATAGTTAACTAAAGTATTACCTTGAATTACTGGTCTAGCTTTACCGTCATATTCCCCTTGAAGTGCTATATGATTCCCACTATTTTCTACTGTATAAGATTTAGTTATTGCTATTGGGTCTTTTTGATCACATACATTTACTAGAGTATTACCATGAATAATAGGTCTAGCTTTACCATCATACTCTCCTTGTAATGGTATATGATTTCCACTACTCTCAACAGTATAAGACTTTGTTATTGCAACTGGGTCTTTTTGGTCACATACATTTACCATTGTATTTCCTTCTAAAGATATATCAACTATCCCATTATCAATAGTATTATTTAATGTAACATTTATTCCCTCTGTATCTATTTCATCATTTAGAGTCAATTCTTTAGAACCATCAGCACAGTAGTTAACTAAAGTATTACCTTCAAGTTCATCTATATAAACCATACCTTCTTTAGAATGTTCTAAAGATATAACAGAACCTTCTTCTGCTTTAGTTATATAATCATTATCTAATTCATTAACTAAATTACCTATTTTGTAATTTTGTTCTTTATTTTTCTTTTCTATTCTATCTATTTGTTTCAAGGCTTTGGCATGGTAAGAGTTTAACCCCCTACCAACCAATTCCTTAATCTTACTTTTGTGAGTCATTATTCTTCATCCTCCATCATTATAAGATTAAATTCCATATCCATAAGATATGGTATTATGTTATTTTCTATATCTAAAGTATTTACTTCTACTTCTTCTTTTTGACTTGATAATTCATTCTTATATGGTATTAAAGCATTATATCCATATGAAACTGTTGCTGTTATAGAATTTTCTATATACATAGTTGTATCATCAAAACCTTGTGTAGTTATAGAGTTAGGTAGTTCTTCTATGATTGGTTCATTTAAAGCATAAAGAACCTCCATAGGATTATCACTTAGATAATCTTTAAACCCTTGTATGTCATTAGTTTTTAATTTTTCTTTCTTAATTCTAATGAAAGTCATTCGATAACCACCACCGTCTGATATACCTTCAAAATTAAGAGTCGTTCTAAATCCTCCGTCATAACGCTTGTAATTTAATACATTACATCTATATCCTGCGTTGATTGGTGACTTAGTATATAATTTATCACCACAAAAAGCTATATAATCTTCGCCACTTTCAAGACCAAAATTTGTAGGATACCACCAAGCTTCTTCACCACTAAACACAACTCTGCCAACCCTTCTTATAATTTTATTATCAACAATTTCATCATAAATTTCATCATTAAGCCTTCTCAAAGGTTTATCCAATAGAATTTCTGTTTTATGATACTTATGTGGAATGTAACTTGTTATACTTAACCCTTCTTCTAAATGGAATGTATTTCTATCCAATGTAGCACCAAGTCTGAAACGTACATATCTACAATTTGCAGGTGTTAAAAATGATGATGAAATAACAAAAGAAATATAACTGTAATCTTCATCATAAAAATATACTCCTGTCCCATGATTAATAGAATAGTTTGTATTTGGTTTTATTTTTATATAACTAGTTCTATGGTATTTATCATTACCAACATTTGTCCCATCCACACTAGATACATTACCAATCTCCCAAGTACCATCAAATAAATTTTTATTCTTAGATAAAATTATCAATTTACTATCTTCTTGTTCTCCCACAGATAGCAGCTTACAACCCTCTGCTGGTGTATCTGTTTCATTACCATCAGCGTCTACTAATATAGTCTTACCTTTTACAGTAGGAACTTTAACTAAACCTTCCTTAGAATGCTCTAGTTTAACTATTGGATTATCAGTTTCAGGAGTAGTGATATAATTATCATCTACCTCACCAACCATACACTCTATAATTCTATTTTGGTATTCTTGCTTAAACTTTAAATTATCTATTGTAGGTTTAACCCTTGGATAATAAGAATTAAGAGTTTTACCTATTATCTTACCTATTTGAGTTTTAACATTACCACTCATTAAAGATCACCTACCATTGCAATAATATCATCTATATCTAACTGAGTAACTTCCAACTCTTCTACTATGGCACTTATAGTATCTCTAGTTTCCTGAGTTGCTTCCCTACAATCTTGTAAAACAGCGTCTATTTCATCACTAGATTCTTGGATTATATTATCTATATCATCACTACACTCTTGGATTATATTATCTATTTCACTTCTAAATCCTTGTATAGAAGTATCAAGTCTATCACTAGACTCTTGTATCTGAGCATCTACTATATCCCCTAATCCTTCTATTTTATTTATTAAAGTTTGAAGTGTAGTCATTTCTGTTGTAGTCCCTAAAGTACCTTCTCCTAATGAGTTAAGAACTTTGTATGTGTAAGTTGGGGATACTAATACTTGATTTCCACTTTGGAAAACCAACTCAAAGTAATTTACACCAGTTTCATCAACGGTAGATGAAGGTAGGTTAATTCTAACAAGACCTTCATTATCTACTACTTTTGCTGGTATTGTACTTTTCCCTCTAGCTTCTTTTACGTTTACTGTAACAGTAATACCTTCTAAATTTACTGGTAAACCACCTCTAAAAATACGAGCATTTAACACACTTGTATTTTTATCACCCTTTATAAATATAGCTGGTGTAGGTGTTTCAGTACCTTGAAAGTTGTCTAAATGAACTTCAAAATCAAATTCCCTTATATAACTAGTTATACTTCTAGTTGCAGCTAAAGTAGTTCTTTCATTTGTAATCTTAAATGTAGAATTAGTATTACTTCCAAATAAATTATTTTTTAAGCGGTGGTTCATCATTAAAGATCACCTACCATTCCTAAAATCCCATCTATATCTGATTGAGTAACTTGTATCTCCTCCGCTAATGTATCTAAGACTGTTTCAATCTTTTCATTAGCTTCAACAACAAATTCATCTACTTCATTTTTGCTATTATCAATCTCAATCATTTTTAATTCCAATTCTTCTAATATTAAGTCACCCTCAGATAATTTAGAGCTTAATTCTTCTAATACTAACTCACCAGTAGATAGTTTTAATCTTAATTCATCTAATGTTAAATCACCATCAGATAATCTTACCCTTAATTCATTTAGTATTGATTCAGCTTCTTTTGTATATCTTTTAGGAGCAATATATGTAGCAACACCCATTACTTTTCACCACCCTTACTATTTTCGCTATCACCTTTAGTTTGTATTAGCTTATCTTTTAAAATATCAGGTATAGGTATACCAAGAGCAGATATGTTTTCCAGTACAGATATAAGCTCATTCATACAAAAGAACATACATATAGCACTTCTAAATATATGAAGTCCTAAAATTAAATCGGTTAAATTAGCAACTACTATAGTAAACAGGATACCAACCTTTTTAATTAATCCCTTATATCCAGCCCTAGAAGATACTTCGCCTAAATAAAAAGCTTTTAGCATTCCTGATACATAATCTAGCACTATTGCCGTTAACAAAATCTGCAATGGCAAGTCCCATGCACCAAATAAGAAACCTGTTACACCACCAACTATTGCAGCTATGTAGTGCATTCTTATTCCGAAAATCTCCAATTTTATTTCCTCCTTATTTTTATTTATAAAAAAATCTAAGGTAAAGTTATATTTCATACTTAGCCTTAGACTGTTTAAGCTTTTTATTATCTTCTTTTATATAGAATTTTCTAGTAACATCAGTAGAAGCATGATTTAAAAGAGTACTAACTTCTTCAAGTGGCATACCAGCATTCTTTAAAAGCGTAGCCCCTGAATGTCTAAAGTCATGGCAATGTAAACCATGTTCTAGTCCAATCATAACACCTATTTTCTTAGCCCATTGACCTAATGTACTAGATACAACTTTTCTATATTCACCATTTTTCTTAGATATAAAAACATATTCTGTATCTATACCATTAAGCTCTCTTTGTTCTTTAAGTTTTATAAGAAGCTCTTTAACTTCTCTATTAAAGAATAAGTCAACAACCTTATCACCTTTTTCAAGAACTTCTCTTATTTCACATTCCTCAAAGTCTATTTGCTTCCACTTAATATTAGATATTGCATTTACTCTACCCATAGTTGATAAACTTAGTAGTGCATATACTTCTAACTGTAAGTCACCATGCTCTTTTAACTTTTCCTTCATAAGTGAAACTTGATTTGTAGTAAGGTATGTTTGAACTACAACAGGTTTAGAACTAGTTGGTCTATCCAAAAGTTCAACAGGATTTTCTCTAGTTAATCTTTTTTTCTTTAAGAAGATATATAGTGCCGATATAGATGACATTCTTCTTTTAATTCTATTAGCATTATTACCTTGCTCTTGGCAATGGAATAAAAACTCACCTATATCATCCTCAGTAGCTTCAAGTATAGAAAGCCCAAATTGTTCTTCATTCATAAACCTAAACCATTGTTTTAGATCACATTCGTAATTATATATAGTCTTATCTGACAATCCTTTCATTTTCATGGCTCTATAATATTGATTCCATATTTTTTCATTTTCAGGACTTATACTTCCGTCTATATTAATTCTCTTACTTCTTTCAGCATAAATACCCATTACATTCTCCTCCTTTCAGTATAATAAAAGGAGGGTTGCCCCTCCTTTAGATAGTAAATATTTTATTAAAACTAGGATTTTATATGAAAAATAAAATATTTGCACAATAAAAAAAGACAAGTAAAATTGCCTTGTATAAATTATTTATATGTTGATGGTATGCTATCTTGGTCATCAAACGTACATCCAGCAAAACATCCAGTAGTAAGAGTTGCTAGTGTTTCCCATAACTTAGGAGCATTACCCTTAACGGCATTATTTCCTCTAAGCATATCTCTTATGTCATTAATCTTAGTATTTGTACTAAGTAGTTTTGAACCAACAGAAGTAAATTTAGTACCATAGAATGTTGAATTACAGTTAGTTAAAGCTGTATTAGTCATAAATATATCACCATCTAATGCACCATTTATAACTCCACATCCAGCAAACATATATGATATATCTTTTAATTTAGTATTTGTTCTAAACATATTCTTATGTAAAGAACCTCTTAAAGTAGTTGAATATGGATTACTACCCCACATACTAAACATATGAACAGCCGTTGTTAATTCTCTACAATTTGTAAATAAAGCTGGTGGTAAAGCATATGGGTCATCAGGTGTTACTTCTAAACTTGACTTACCAAGTTTTACACAATCAGTAAATGCGTAATTTAGAGTTATAACTTTTCTACAATTTGAGAATAACTTCTCAGGTATTTGACCATATAATTCCCAACATCTATAGAATATATATGATAAATCTGTTAGGTTTTGACCAGCTTGGAATAGAGTTTCAGGTATTGTTGAATGAAGGTTTCTACAATTATAGAATAGGTAACTTGCATTTGATAGAGCTTTACAGTTATCAAATAATCCATATTCATGCACAACCTCGTACTCTTCCATTATATTAGGGTCTTCTTCACTTGGTCTTTCAAACCAATCAGATATTCTTTCAGGTATCTGTCCTTTAAGTCCAGTACAGTTGTAGAATAGTTCTGAAACATTTGTTAAGTCAGGACAGTTATTAAAGAACCCATTTGGAATATATGAATCAAGTCCAGTACAGTTTTTAAATAATGCGTTAACTAAAGATAAGTTAGGAGTATTAGTAAATAGATTAGGTGGTATCTCACCATATAGCCCAGTACATCCATTAAATAATCCACTAGCATTTACTAACTTAGTATTATTCTTAAATAAGTTAGTTGGTATCTCACCACTTATTCCAGTAGGGAAGAAATGACTTACATTCTCAAGTAATGGTAATTCATCAAATAAACCAGTATCTACTATAGTTTTATGAGCTGGTATCTCACCATATATACCAGTTCCCCTAAGCATATATTCAATATTCTTGATTTTACTAGTACTTCCTGATGGAGCATTTCTAAATAAACCTCTAGGTATTTCACCATATATTCCTGAACAGTTACGGAACATACTACTTACAGTTGTAAGTTGACCTTTATCCTTGAATAAATCCTTAGGTATTTCACCCATCATTTCCTTACAATCCATAAATGTAGCATTACAGTTTTGTATATTAGTATTGTATTTTAAGAAGTTTGAAGTTGGAACAGTATCTATATTTGTACCTCTAAATGCAGAATCTAAGTTTGTTAATGAAGCTCCTGTATATCTAAGGAAGTCATTCGGTATTTCACCATCTATTTTAGTACCATTAAATGCGTAAGCTAGTGTAGTTAACTTAGTACATTTTTCAAGTAACTTAGGTGGTAGACCACCTGTTATACCGCTACATCCTTGGAAGAAATAACTCATATTTTGAAGTCCAGCACAATTTGATAATAAGTTATAAGGTATTTCTCCAACTAAACCAGTACATCCAGCAAAAGTTTTCCAACCACTATTTATAAACTTAGAACTCACCTTAGACATTATATATTTAACTTCATCCCATGTAAAAGCTTTACAGTTAAGGAATGTTTCTGACATTGTAGTAGCTTCTGATAAATCTAAATTAAGAGTATTGTGAATGTTGCTTAGTTTACTACAACCACTAAATGCACTATTCATAGAACCTTTTAATTTAATATATCCACTAATAGTTTCTAGGTTATAACAGTTATTAAAAGGAGCTGCATTATTAGCTGTAAGATTAATATTTTTAATATGTTTTATGTTCGCACATGAATTAAATGATATAGAGTTTAAATTAAGTCCAGCTAAGTCCATATAATCAGGAATAGGATTTAGTTTACCATATCTTATAGATTTTATACCTGAGTTAGAACAGTTAAACACTTTAAGTTTGTTGTAGTTTACTAAGTTTTGATTTGCGTCCCTATATTGTCCAAAGGTTATATTTTCTATATATGCCGTAGAACTTATATTAAGTTCTTCTAGGTTTAAAGAAGCTGTTAAGTCAACATCCCTTAGAGTTGTACTAAGCACTCCCGACAGATTAAGTTTCTTTAAGTTAGGGCAACCTTGTAAATCTAGTGTAACAAGTCTTTTAGTATTTGATATATCAATAGATTCTAAGTTTTCACAACCTCTAATTATACAGCTACTTATTATTGTATTAGGCATATCTATTTTTTTAAGACCATCACAATTTTCTACTGTAAATGAACTTAGTTTTATACAACTAGCTAAGTCAAGATTTTCTAAGTATTCCTGACCTTTCATAGTAAATGAAGTAAGTCCTGAGTTATCACATTTTAAAACTTCAAGTACTCCCCCAGTTTCGGGTAAACTTAAAGTAGCTATTTGAGTATTACTACAATCAACTTCTTTTAAGTTTTCACAACCTGATAAATTTAGGTGTCTATCTCTTTCCTCTTCTCCTAGTCTTTCACAGTCATTACAAATAACTCTTTGAAGATATTTATTTTGACCAAGCTCTAATCCTTTTATATGTTCACTTTCACTAACATTTACCTCTATAAGTTTTTCTGCTCCACCTATACTTATATGTGAAACGTTTAAGGTTTCCATATTATTAACATACATAAGATTTGCAGCACCATATATGGTGAAGTCATTCTCTAAGTCATTGGTCATATCTACATTAAAATCATAGAACCTATCTTTACTTACATATACCTTTTTAGATTGACTCGAAGTATAGTTAATTCGCACCCACATTGGTGAATAAGTTTTTAATTTAAGATTTATATTACCAAGTACATTGGTACGAAGAACCATAGTTTTATTATTAAAGTCACCATATTCATATACACTATCTAAGTATACGAAACGTTCTTGTAACCATCTTCTTGTAAAGTCCTCTCTTGTACCATTACAAGCTATAAGCCAAGTTGAACCTTCATCATTTATATATTTTCTCTCAGCGTCATCATTATAATACTTTTGACCTATTTTACCCATAACCTCACCATGAAGGTATTTCATTACATTTTCAGCAGAGAATATAGGTGGGTGTATCTCACCGTTTATATTTCTTTCTCTTCTAAGCTCTACATATCTATCCTTTATTTGCTGTGGGAAGTTTCTTCTAAGTTTAGTCCATAATGAACTTGTTCTAGTATTGAATGCGTCAGCATCCATATCTACACCAGCGTCATATCTAAGCTCACCATTGTTGGCAAGTCCAAGACAAGTATCGGCATCATAAAAGCTAGGATACCAAATCATATTACCTTCTTCATTTCTTCCAAAAGTAGTTAGTACCATATTTTTACCCATAGAGTCTATAAGACCAAAGGCGTAAACCCCAAGGAAATAATCTATTAAATGAGGTACACTAAAATGTTTTGCAACATCAGCAACGAAGTCATCATCAGTACAATTCTTTACCCAACTTACAAGTTCAACAAGTTCTGAGTGCATCCCTTGTGCTAGGACTGTATCATTACCCTCTTTTACAGTAACATTATCACCTCTATAGTTGTATCTATGTTTAAATTCAGATTTAATACTATCCCATCTATCATCATTAAAAGCACCAGCACCATTTGTACTGTTGACAGCAACCTCATAAGATACGGCTGTGTTATGTCTATTTACAGTACCATCCTCATTGTAAGTAACAAATCCATAGTTATTATGAGCGTATCTATCTATGTTCCAAGTATATACTCCACAATCCACACCATTTATTATTACCTTAATAGGTTGACCATCAGGACAAGAACGTGTTTTTGGATTTATTTGTTGTTGAGGATATGGTTTATCTTTAAACATATCATGGAAGAATTTACATAAACCTACGTTATTAGCATGAGAACTATCCATATAGTTAGTTTTTAATGTCCAACGTTCCTCAGGCATCCATTCATCAAGAGGAGCATAATTCCTTGTTGGTTGACCGTCATTTTCTCTTAACCATAATGTGTAGTTTTTTACAGGATAGAATCTTGAAGTTGTACCCTGTACGGCTAATCTACAAAGGTCTTTTGTAAATCTTTTACTAGGGTCTGATGGGTCTACATAGTCAACCTTAACACCTATATCATCTTGGTCAGGTTCTAAGCTTTCTATACCAACACCAGTAATAGTCATAGTAGGTATAGCTATTTCACCATAGTTAAGCTCATATATTTTTTCAAGCTCCTCAGCTTCCTTTATATCATACATATGAATATTTAATATTTCTTCACTAGTTAAAGCTCTATCATATATTCTTATAGACCTTATACTACAAGTAGAGTTATCTATTATGTTTCCGTCTGAGTCCTTAGCAGCACCTAATATAATTTTACCATTGTAAGTAAATTCATCTTGTTGTGGGTCTCTTGGAGCTATCATAGATACGTTAGATATAATGGCATTTGTATAGGTTCTTATAGTTCTACCAACTCTATCTATAACAAATGTTACCCTAGTCCAAGTATCTTCTTGGAATTGTGCTTTAACACTTTGTCTACCTTCTAGTAATGCTTTTTCAGTATCTATCATAAATCCTTGGTATGGAGTTAGAGGATTTTTACAACTAAGAACCTTAGCATCCATATTCCCAGTATTGTTAACTTTGAAATAGGCATCAAATGTAAATCCTGTTTCTATACCATTTTTAAAGGGAGATAAATCTATTTCAGCATATGTTTGACCTGAGAATTTAAGTGTAACTTGATCTAATTCACTATCTTTAATCCAACCATTTGTAGTGTAGTTGAAATTATGTAAATTACATTTTACATTATTACCACTCTTATCCTCCCATACGCCTTTATTATTTGAGTTATTTGATTTACCATTAGAATCAAATTTAGCTATAAGCCCATTAACAGGTTCAGGTATTTCTATTATACCCGATTCAACTATCTCAACTTCTAATTCAAAGCTATCTTGGTATAATTCATCAAGTGTCATAGCAACAACTTTAATTTTATGTATACCAAGGGATAAACTGTTACCTAAGTCCCAGTAACTAACCCCCGAAGGACAAGTAACTGTATCTACTAAGTTATCATCTAGCCACCATTGAGCTTTAAATTGATATTGATTTTTCATAGATATACGGAAGTCTATCTGTAAGTTTTTACCTTGTTGCCATTGCTTTTGGTCAAACTTTGTACTAACAAATAGGTTTTCAGAGTCAGCAACAACTAATGTATAATCTAATGTATTAGACTCTGCTTTTTCTGTATAAGCTTTTATACTAGCTGTATGGACACCTAAAGTTTGAAGTTGCCCTATATGCCAAGTATTATCACCTTTATTTATATTCTTTTCGATAGTTGTTCCGTCTAGTGTTAACTGAGCTGTTATATTATCAGGTAATTCAGTAAGTACCCTATAAGGTATTCTTATATCATCAGCTAAGTTAAAATCCTCAGCGTCAGAGAATGTAGAAGTTAACTCTAATGCTCCTGAGATTACTCTTATCCTAGCTGGGTCAGACACAAACCCTTGTCTATCTTCAACAACTATAGATAAGTTGTGTGTCCCTCTTGGGAAGGGTCCGACAGTCCATTTATTTCTACCTTGTTTTATAACTTCTTTTGTTATTTCACTACCATAACTTAACTCAACTATACCACTCCCTGGGTTTGGTGAATTGAAGAAGTAGTAAATATCAATTATTTCATCAGATTTAACAACTATTTGATGTATACCTTGTTCATCAACTTCTCCATCTATTTTTATGGTTGGGACAGCAGAGCCACCGCCACCTCCACCACCAGTACCTCCACCACCAAGAGTACCATTTTCATATATAAATTTTAAATCTTTTTTAACAGCAAGAATATCATCAGCTATCTCTTCTAAACAACCCTCTACACTCTCACTATCAAAGTAATCTTTTGTATCTAATACCTTCATAGAAGAAGCTAGTAATGTACCAGCTT
>OBKB01000065.1_pt1 | contig 24799 bp, 21 predicted proteins | sample 1503001 | NCBI WGS metagenome assembly OBKB01 (sample SAMN02044690, study PRJEB22538) | human gut metagenome | reverse complement strand
CGCTTGGATAGACAAAAGAGAAATGCCCGCCACGAAGATCGGCAGGCTGTGGAAATTTAAGATCAGTGAAGTGGACGCATGGATGAAATCCGGCATTGCGGCTGAGAAATAATTGGTGATTTGCATGAACGAAAAGAGATTGGAAGCCTTTGAAAACATGCTAAAAGCCATTCTTTCACAGTATGATTCGACTGTAGAAAAGATGGCGAAGCTCAAGGCTGAGGGCAAAGAGAAAACTGTTACCTACCGCCAACTTTTTGCCAATAAACTGCAACTTCAAGCGATGTTGTCCTATTATCGGACTTATGGGCTTTTAGAAAATGAGGAATAAGAACCAGTAATCATAAGATTAACATGTAGAGATGTAGAGAAATTATAGAAAAGATTGGGGAATGACTATGGCGATCAGTAAAAAACTTGAAGTGATCTATCACAATGGACAGCCAGACGGCATTCGTTCCATTCGGCGAAATCTTTCTACTATGACGACTTATGTCATTCCAAGACCACTACTTTCAGAAGCAAAAAATATCTCCGGTATCAATCGTCCGGGAATATACTATCTGATCAATGAAGATGACGGAAACAAAATCGTGCAGCTTTATATTGGGCAAACCCGCAACGGCATTGCTCGGCTGGACGATCATAACCGTTCTAAAGATTTTTGGAATAAAACGATTATGTTTCTTGCTGAAAGTAAAACCTTTACGTTGGATATGATCAGCGGCCTTGAAAAATTTGCAATCATAAAAGCGCAGGAATCCAAACGGTATAAGGTTGAGAACAATGTCGTGCCGAAATATGTGATTGATGAGTATGATCTTGCGGCAGTGGAGGAAATCTACGAGGAAATTCAGTTTATTATGGCAACACAAGGCTATAAGATGAACGATGCTAAATGTACTATAAACGAAGCAGATATTTTACATACTACACGTAATGGCATTACAGCTTTCGGGATATATGACAGTGAAAAATTTGATGTACTGGAAGGTTCGCAAATCAATATTGATAAACCCGCACATCTGCAAAAGTATAATCGACAAAGGGAAGAACTGATCTCTCAACAATCCATCGTGAATATTGACGGTAAATATATTTTAAAAGTGACACTAGATTTTAAAACGCCCAGCGGAGCCAGTGATTTTGTTCTCGGTGGTTCCACAAATGGCTGGGTGGAGTGGAAAAATAAGGACGGTAAAACTTTGGATGAGCTGTATAGAAAGTAAAGTGCGTTTGCTTTCAAAAATTCCATGACAAATATGGCGATATCTAACTGACAACGAAAAAGGAGGTTTGCACTATGCTGCACAACGAGAATTCACGTGTAAAGATCCCTGCATTGGTGCATTTTACTCGTTTAGGATATGAGTATATCTCTTTAAAAAAGTATACCGGAAAAGGTCTAATTGATGATGATACGAATATTTTCATCGATTTACTTTGTGCTGCCATAAATAAAATTAATGCGATTGAATATACCATTGAAGATACGAAAAAACTTGTTAACGAGTTAAAACTTATTCTCGACAACGAGGACATTGGCAGAGCGTTTTATTCTATCCTGTTAAACGGATACAAAGGTATCAGGCTGATTGATTTTGAAGACGATTCCGGTAAATACAATTCTTTTCATGTTGTAACCGAACTCCCATATAAAAACGGTTCAGACGAGTTTCGGCCCGATATTACTACACTTATCAACGGAATTCCTCTCGCTTTTTTAGAGGTCAAAAAACCAAACAATAAAAATGGGATCAAAGCGGAATACGACCGGATGAATATTCGTGTGCAAAACAAAAAGTTCCGTCGCTTTATCAATCTCACACAAATCATGGTGTTTTCTAACAACAGTCCTTATGATGACAGTGAAGTTGTGCCTTTAGAAGGTGCCTTTTATGCTGCAAGCGGCTACAAGAAACTGTTTTTCAGTCATTTTCGTGAAGAAGATACCAAGTTGATTTCTTCTTTTCCAGAAGCAAATGAGGAAAAAGAAAACTTTATTTTGAAAGACAACAACCTTGTTTCTATAAAGCATACGCCCGAATATATTACGAACCGTGCAGTTGATACGCCTACTAACAACATCATTACTTCCCTATTTTCTTTCGAGCGTATTTTAACCTTTTTAAAATACGCTATTGCTTATGTGGAAAAAACAGATGAAAATGGTATAACGCATCTTGAAAAACATCTCATGCGTTATCCTCAGTTTTTTGCCACAAAAGCGATTGAAAGCAAATTGAACCAAGGTGTAAAAAATGGTATTATTTGGCATACACAAGGGAGCGGAAAAACCGCTCTGGCTTTCTTTAATGTTCGGTATTTAACTGATTATTATCAGAGAAAAGGTGTTATTGCAAAGTTTTATTTTGTAGTTGATCGTCTGGATTTATTAACGCAAGCTGCAAACGAGCTTAGAGCTCGTGGCCTTGAAGTGGAAGAAATCAATTCCAAAGAAGAGTTTATCAAGAACATTCAAACGACTGGTACATCTAACAATACAGGCAAGCTAACCATTACCGTTGTAAACATTCAAAAATTTTCAAAGGACTCCATTGTAAAAAAATCCGACTATGCCGTAAATGTACAAAGAGTCTATTTCCTTGATGAAGCGCATCGCAGCTATAAGCCGACTGGCTCTTTCTTGGCAAACCTCCTTTCATCTGATAGAGAGGCTGTTATGATTGCGCTCACAGGCACTCCCCTTATCGGTACGATTTATGATGATAATGGCAAACCAATAGCTGGAAAGAAATATGATTCCAAAGCTGTGTTCGGCAATTATATCCATAAATACTACTATAACCGTTCTATTGCAGATGGATATACTCTAAGGCTGATTCGGGAAGGTATCTCCACGACTTATAAAAAGAAAATGCAAGAAGCTTTAGCACGTATGGAAATGCTCAAAGGTTCTTTGCAAAAGAAGGATATGTACGCACATCCGTCTTATGTTACCCCGCTTGTTGAGTATATCGTTGAAGATTTTCGCAAAACACGAATTGCGTTAAATGATGATACCGTTGGCGGCATGATTGTCTGCGATTCATCCGATCAGGCAAAAGTCGTTTTTGAAAAAATGCAAAGTACCGGATTTTCTTCCGCTCTGATTTTGCATGATGTGGATGATAAAGAGACTCGCCAACAACATGTTACAGATTTCAAAAAAGGAACGCTTGATTTCCTTATCGTTTACAATATGCTCCTTACCGGTTTTGACGCTCCGAGGCTCAAGAAATTGTATCTCGGTCGTGTCATCAAAGATCATAATCTGTTGCAGGCGTTGACGAGGGTTAATCGTCCATATAAAAATTACCGCTATGGTTATGTCGTGGACTTTGCCGACATCCGTGCTGAATTTGATAAAACCAACAAAGCCTACTTTGATGAATTGCAGGCTGAACTTGGTGATGCTTTCCGGCAGTATGACAACATCTTTAAAACTCCGGAAGAAATCGTTGCCGACTTAGAGAGCATAAAGGAAAAACTGTTTCTTTATGATACCGATAATGCCGAAATTTTTTCGCAGCAAATCTCTGCCATTGATGACAAGAAAGAACTATTGGAACTCCGGCATGTGTTAGAAACCTATCGAGAATTGTTTAATGTTTCAAAATTGTTTGGCTACGATGAAATTAGCGAACACTTTGATTTGGAAAAAATCTCGGCTCTTTATAACGAAGTATGTAACAGAATCGATATTCTGAATCAGAAGCAGGTTTTGGAAGATGCCCAAGACATGAGTGCGATTTTGAACCTGGCTTTGGATCAGATCGAGTTTCATTTCAAAAAAGTTTCTGAAAATGAATTGGTGATTGCCGATAAATTCCGTGAAACACTGGATAACACTCGCAAAGCTGTGCAAGGCACACTGGATCCAAAAGATCCGGAATATATCACCCTGCTTGAAGAACTCCAGCGACTGCTTGCTAAGAAAAACATCGAAGAATTGACAGCCGATGAAATGACAGCAAACATGGCAGAATTGGAACGTATCAAAAAGGCAGCGGAAAGATTAAACCACGCTGACAATATGCTGGCAGCAAAATACGAAGGCGACGTCAAGTATATGCGAACCCATAAGCGTTTGCGTGAAAACCCGCCGCCGATTGCAAACGATATTGTCATCAATCAGATTCTCCTGGGATTAAAGCATCGTGTGGATGACCAGATTATCGCAAACAGTCATTTACTGGATAATGAGCCCTACTTTATGCAGGGGATGTTCCCACTAATCAAGCAGGAATTTGACAAGCATCATTTGAAGTATTCTGCGGCACAAGTAAAATATGTGGGTGTGTGCATTTCCAATGAATACTTTACCGAAAGGAACTTTGCATCATAATGGATACGAATATCACGTTACAAACGAAACAGATGATTGACAACCTGAAAGCCGTATGCACGAACTACGGTTTGGGCAACGCCTCCAGCGAATATAAAATTCTCACAGAGGTGTTTCTCTATAAATTTTTAAATGACAAGTTCCTCTATGAGGCAAAGAAAGTCGACAGTGGTCTGTCAAGTCTCTCTTCGGCAGATGTGGAGCGAAAGCTCTCCGGAATGAACGATGAAGATTATGAGCTTTTTTTACTGGGTTTTGCGCCGGATACCGCAAAACTGAAAAAGACGCATTTTATCTCTTATCTGTTTAACCGTAAAAACGAAGAGGATTTTCATACGCTGTTTGACGATACGCTGAAAGATATCGCCGCCTTTAATATCGATATTTTTTCCATCCAAACAGGCGGTCAATCCAAAATGAGCCTGTTCAGCGGTATTTCTCAGCATGTGATTGAAATTGAAAAGAAAGATAGTTTTTGCAGTGCGATTATCGACAAAATTGCGGATTGCAGTTTCGAAAGCGTTTTTGAGCAAAAGTATGATTTCTTTGCGCAGATTTTTGAGTACCTGATTAAAGACTATAACAAAGATTTCGGTAAATACGCTGAATACTACACACCCCACTCCATTGCCAGTATTATTGCAAAAATCATGGTGCCGGTCAGTGTCAAAGATGTCACCGTTTATGACCCAGCTGCCGGTTCCGGAACGCTTGTCCTTGCCCTTGCACATGAAATCGGAGAGAAAAACTGCACCATTTATACGCAAGACATCTCACAAAAATCCAACGAGTTTTTAAGGTTAAACCTGATTCTCAATAACCTTGTACATTCGTTGCCGAACGTTGTACACGATGATACCCTTTTACATCCGTTCCATAAAAACAGAAAAGGCGACGACTTGGCTGACTTTGATTATGTGGTCAGCAATCCGCCGTTTAATATGGATTTTTCCGACAGTCGGGATACCCTTGCCGGTGAAAACTATAAAAAGCGCTTTTTTGCCGGCGTGCCCAACATTCCCAATAAAGACAAGGATAAAATGGCTGTTTACCTGATGTTTATTCAGCACATCATCTACTCCATGAAAGAGCACGGAAAAGCGGCCATCGTCGTTCCGACAGGCTTTCTAACCGCAGGTTCCGGTATTCAGAAAAAGATTCGGGAATATATCGTCAAAAACCGTATGCTGCGCGGCGTCGTGTCTATGCCGTCCAATATTTTTGCCACCACCGGCACCAACGTCTCTATTCTTTTTTTAGATAAGGACAATCGAGACGGTAAAGTCGTTTTGATGGATGCTTCCAAACTGGGTACCAAAGAGAAAGTTGATGGTAAAAATCAGCGGACGGTGCTGAGCCAGGAGGAAATCAACAAGATTATCGATACCTTCAATACAGGTGAAGCGGTTGATGATTTCTGCGTGGCGGTTAGTTACAAAAACATTGAGGAAAAGAAGCTGTCCTTCTCTGCCGGTCAGTATTTTGAAGTCAAAATTGAGTATGCAGAGCTGACTCCTGAGGAATTTGCCGAGAAGATGAACGGATTCACCACCCGGCTGGACGAGCTGTTTGCAGAGAGCCATCGGCTGGAAGATGAGATTAAGCAGCAGTTGGGGAGGGTGAAGTATGACTAAATATGCTCAACTCGGTGACATTTGTTTAATTAAATCAGCAAAGAGAATTTTTGAAAGTGAATATGTTGAAGAAGGTATTCCATTTATTCGTGGGCAAGAAATCTCAGATGGAAGTGTTGGAAAAACAGATACTCAATATGAATGTAAAATATCTGTCGAACGATACAATGAACTGAAACAAACATATGGAGTTCCTCGGTATGGAGATATATTGATTACTGCAGTTGGAACTATCGGAAATCTATATTTTGTGAATACAGACACGCCGTTTTACTATAAGGACGGGAACATTATCCAGTTTACTGATTTTTCTTCTTGTGTATACTCAAAATACTTATTCTATGTTATGAAAAGCCCGTTTTTTAAAAAACAAATAGAGTATTCACTGATAGGGGCTGTTCAGAAAGCTTTAACTATGGTAATGCTTTCTGAAATTAAAATTCCGCTACCCCCTTTAGATGAGCAAATCAAAACCGCTACTGTATTAAGTACGATTGATGATAAAATATCCACAAACGCTGTAGTAGTAACTGAATTAGAAGCTATGGCAAAGGCCCTCTATGATTACTGGTTTGTGCAGTTTGATTTCCCTGATGAGAACGGCAAGCCTTACCGCACCTCCGGCGGCGAAATGGTCTGGAATGAGCAGCTCAAACGGGAGATTCCAAAGGGGTGGGAAGTTGGAAGGCTATGTGATATTGCTAATATTACTATGGGACAATCTCCGACTGGTGAATCGTACAATGATATTGGCGATGGATTGATTTTTTATCAAGGTCGTACAGATTTCGGCTTGAGTTTCCCCACTCCCAGAATGTATACAACTGCCCCTACTAGATTTGCACAAAAAGGTGATATTCTTTTGAGTGTTCGTGCTCCAGTTGGGGATTTGAATTTTGCTATGGAAGATTGCTGTATTGGACGAGGCTTGGCTGCTCTGAATAGTAAATTGGGTTCTCAAATGCATTTGTTCTATACATTAACTGGTTTTCAGCAAATATTCAAAGTGATGGATGGAAACGGGACAACCTTTGGGTCAATTACAAAAGATATTCTTTTTGGTATGGCTGTTGTTATTCCTTCTGATGAAATATTGAAGTGTTTTGATAAAATGGTAAAACCGATTGAGTTAAAAATAGAAAAATGTGAAGAAGAAATCCGTGAACTAACAAAACTCCGTGACTGGCTATTGCCAATGCTGATGAACGGGCAGGCCCGGGTGGAATGAGGTGGTTGAGTGACTCAGGCAGATAAGAAGAAAAGAGTTTTAGAATATATTGAGCGTGGCAAAGAAATTGGGATAACAGAACACGTAAAAACTGAACCAATCGGCATTTCACAAATAAAAGGTCCACGCTATGAGACTTGGATGAGTGAAATAAATGTATTTAACGAAAGACATCTTAAAGACCATCCGCTGTATTCTGATATTCATAGTGCATTTTTTCATCACAATACAAATCGAAAATGTTATCAAAACATGATGGGGTATTTACAAGCACTTGCAAATGATTCGGAATATTGGCAAGAACCACAGCAGGAAGCCATTGAGCGACCTGCCAAACCATCTAAAGAAGAAGGAAAAAAGTCTGCTATGAACCCGATAATTTTTATTAGCCACCGTACTACCGATGCCAAAGTTGCAGATATGCTTAAAGACTATTTAGTTGCAACAGGAATCCCTAATGATTATATATTTTGTTCCTCTCTTCCGGGCAATGATGTAAACAGCGTTATTTCTCGTGAAGTAAAAGAAAAAATCACAAACAGTTCGGTAAATATTGCAATTCTATCGAAAAATTATTATGAAAGTGCATACTGCTTAAATGAAGCAGGCATTATTTGGTTACAAGATCCTAATACTCCTGCTATCGTAATCGGTCTTCCAGAAATCAATCATACAAATATGTTCGGCTTTTTAAATAGCGATTTTAAGCTTCGCCGTTTGGATAATGCCAACGACATTTCAGCAATCTACGATACTGTACGTAGTGCAGTTAGAGCTACTCCGGTAAGTTTTTCTGTTGCAACAGCTGCTGGCCACAAGCTTTCAGATCGTTACGCTGAATATCTTAAATCAAGAGTAGAGCCTACGGTGCCAGAAGTTCAGTTGGCAACCTCCACTGCACTAATGGAGAATATTACTACCGATGATGAACGAGTAGTTTTGTACTATATAATGACCAAAAGGATACGACGTGTCAAAAAATCTGACATCTGCGCTTGGATGGCTGAAAATGAAATTTATAATATCAATGTAGAAAATGCCTTGGATTTACTTTCCTCTTTGGGAGCTGGTACATATGAACAAGAAATACTGAACCTGGACGTCGGAGTATTTAGAGAGTGTACCGCACATGCGGAAGAATTGGTTCCGGTACTTACACCGATTGTAGAAAAATATCAGATGCTCAGTAGCAAGCGGTTTATTGAGTTGTGGAATGCAGGAAATTTTACAGAAGAGGACAAGCTTTTTGTTGCATATATCGTTCAGAACAGAACAACCACTTTTGGGGCGAGGTGGATGGAAAAAGGACAGATAGAATCTATCCACCAGTGGGAATTGAATAATTGCCTCGACGGTTCTGTAGCGAGTACATATAGCGCACATTTAAATCAGTTTATAGAAAACCAATTTGTTTACGAAAGCGACTGGACAAGTCACGGTAACGCTCGAGAGTATACGCTTTGTCCTTCTTTGAAAAATCTGTTACTTGGAGCAGACTTTCCGTATTCAATTGAGCTTGAAACTTTAATGGAAGCACATAAAGACACACTTCCATTTTAATCATACAGGAGGCAGCTGTGGAAATCCATAATGAAGCGCTAACTGAACTGGTAGAAAATTTAATTCGTACCGGTCGAGAAGATGATTGGTGGGACTTTAAAGAATGCCATCATGAAGATAGAGCTGCATTGTTACATGATATTATTTGCCTTGCGAACAATCGTGCAGATAGAGATTCCTATTTGATTTTTGGCGTTCGTGACAAGACATTTGAAATCATCGGCGTAGAGAGCGATCCGCACCGAAAGAATCAGCAGAACATAGTTGATTTTCTAAGTCAAAAGCGATTCGCTGGGCAAGTACGCCCTCGTGTAGAAGTGCACACCATTCGGCTGGAAGGTCACGAATTAGATGTGTTTATCATAAAAAACTCAACCGATGTTCCTTATTATCTCATTGAAAATTACGCAGATAAACGGTACAGGCCAAATCCCCCGAAGAAAGGGAAAACGGTACAAGCATTTCACATCTATACCCGAGTAATGGACAACAATACGCCCATTGACAAAAACGCCGATATCCGTGATGTGGAATACCTTTGGAGAAAACGTTTCGGTTTGTTGCAAACACCGCTAGAGCAGGTTAAAATTTTACTGCGTCAACCCGATGATTGGACAGAAGAAGATTCTCGGTATTACCATAAGCTATTTCCCCAATACACTATTTCAATTGAATATGAGGAAGATGAGAACGGTATCCGCAAAAAAGGAAATCGGGCGTTCTATCATCATTTACAAACTGATACATCGGCATACTATGGTACTTTAAAGATATTTCATTACGGCACACAACTTTTTTCGGGTCAAATCACTGCTCTTGATGGATATAGGATGATTGCGCCGTGCCCTGAAATAAAATTTATTCCATATCGTAATTATAACGATCCCAATATTTGTTTGAGATATTATGTTACCAGCGAGTTACGCTATTTACTTCTTCGTTTTCTGGAACATCACATCGGAGATCTTAATGGAAATGAAGCGCAGTATGCAACTCGGCGATTGCTGGATGTCATCTTGCTATTTGACAGTTGTGAAGATGTTGAAGACTTTGCTGCTTATGTCCATCACCATTTAGGAGCATTCGATGGCAAGGTTTTCGAACAACGAGAGCCGTATATTGCTAACGAAACAGCAGCTGCAAAAAAAGCACTGGCTAAGGAAATCTGCAACAGTCTGGCGCTTAAAGCGATGCAGCCTGCATGGGAACAGTTTAGAGCCGAGAACACATAAATCGAAAGGGGGGAGTGCAGATGGGCGAGACGTATTATGTTTTTACCGATGAAGCCGGAGCATATAAAAAGCGCCCATCTGAAACATTTCGCCGTAGTCATCCATTCTACATACGATCTAGTGTTCGATTTTCCTCTGATGATTACCGGCAGTTCCAAAATGAAATACAAGAGTTAAATAAACAATATGGTGTTCCTATAGGTGAAGAAATTAAGTGGTCTGATCTATGGGAGATACATAAAGGAAAGTATCGTTCTGAATTTTTACGAAACAAAACAGAGAATTCACTTAAAGGATATTATCGCCGTGTTTTTAGCTATGCAGTCAGCAAAAATTCTCTAGAATTTATTTTTACAATAACATGCGTTTACATACAACCGTGCTATCAATCTGAAGAAGGAATTTTAAAGTTTCATCTTCAGGAAGCAATGCAGCGGGTTAATATGGATGCTCAACCCGATGATTTTGCAATAATAATTATGGATGAGCTTAATCCTGATAAAATTAAAAAATTAAAACTCGCTTGTCATGAAATTGCGGTAACAGGCGATTTTATAAAGTATAAAAATATTTACTCCGGCGTTCTTACAGAAAGCAGTTCACAAAGTGCTGGAATACAAATTGCGGACTTTGCCGCAGGCATTATGAATGGCTATCTCAGAGGATCGCTTTTGAGTCGTGGCAAATACAAATTTGCCACAGATTTATTTGATGAATTTGTATTGCCTCACCTTCGGCACCATCCCGATGGTCGCATTATGGGTTATGGTATTAGAGAAGTGCCTAGTGATACAAATATAAGAACAAAACTAACTTCTTTATTTAGAGAGAGGTAAAATTCATGTTGGAAAATATTAAAGGATTGAAAATTCAAGGTAGATGCTTTAGTGAAGAAACTGACCTTATACTTTTTCCTAATCCCAATGATAGAATTTCTATTGTATACGGAAAGAATGGAAGCGGAAAAAGCACAATTTCAGAAGGATTATCTTCTATAGCTGAAAATATTTTTCCAACCGATTTAACAGCCTCTTTATTAAACACAGAAAACCACACAGTCGCTCTTTCTGAAGATTCTAAGTTGTTTGTATTTAATGAAAAATACATCGACGAAAATGTAAAGATAGACGATGATGGACTTAGCACTATAATTCTGTTAGGTGGTCAAGTTAATGTGCAAGCAGAGATAGATAAAAAGCTTGCAGAAGTTACAACTCTTCAAGCTGAAAGTGAATTTATCCAAAGTGAATATAATAAATATTTAGAGGATAAAAATCCTCTTAATCCACAGTACCATTGGATAAGATTAGCTTCAATCTTAAAACAGGCTGGCGGATGGGCTGAAGTAGATTCCAAAATAAAGAATAATCGCCGTAATTCTTCTGTAACAGATGATGTAATTACAGAAATTTGTAGTTTATCAACAAAACTCACTTCTGCCGAGTTGCAAAAAAAATTTGATGACACGCAAGCGTTGTTAGATAAAGTATCGGACATTACTACTGCTTATCCGGATGAAATAAAGCTTCTTACTTTCGACAATAAATGGGAACAGTCTGTTATTGAACTTTTATCTACTAAGCTTGAAGAACCTATCTTAAGTGATAGGGAAAAAATGATTTTGGACACTATCCAAAATGGTGGACAAACTACCGTAGAAAATGCTCGTCACAAATTTAGTTCAAAAGAAACTTCCGTGTGCCCATACTGCTATCAAGAAGTGAGTGAAACTTATAAACAAGGTTTGATTGATAGTATTGATAAGGTGCTCAACAAAGAAGTAGATGCACATAAAGCCGCATTAAACGCCATATCTATTCCGAATTTGAGTATAAATCTGACATCATATGAGGAATTAGATCCTAAATTATTTAAAAGTATTGTTACGCAGCTAAAAGAATGTCAAACATTGATCGAAATTTACAAGACTGCAATTGAGACGAAATTAAACAATGTTTATACCCCCGTACAATTGTCAAACCAAGACTTGTCTGCTGCAATTACGCATCTAAATGAATTGCTAGAAAAACTTGAGGATAAAAGAAAAGAATTCAATATAGCTGCAAGCAAAAAAGGTGCGCTTGTAAAAGAACTTATATCAATAAACAAATTGATAGCTCATCTCCAAACATCTCAGGTTTATAAAGATTATCTAAAGCAAACAGAAGAAAAAAAGAAAATGGCAGAAAAGCTTTCGAAAAAACTGAAGGCTTTAAAAGACGCACAAGAGACTCTGCGTAACCTCAAACAACGAAAATCGGATATTGGATTAGCGATAAACAACATAAATAATGCATTAGATTATGTGTTTTTTTCTCAAGGGCGCTTGTCCATTGAACTTAAGAACGATAAATATTATTTAAAATCAAACGGGAAGAACGTAAAGCCAAAGAGTGTGTCTTTAGGTGAGCGCAATATTATAGCCTTATGTTATTTCTTTACTCAAATTTTAGCTAATCAAGAAATATCAAGACTGTATCAAAACGAAGCATTTATTGTTGTTGACGATCCGATCTCAAGTTTTGATTTTGAAAACAAAGTTGGTATTGCATCTTTTTTGCGTCTTCAAATAAATCGCATAATAAATGGCAACTCCAAAAGTAAAGTTTTAATATTATCACACGATCTTGAAACTGTATTTAATTTAAGAAAAGCTATGGATGAAATCTGTCAGTCTACCAAAGGAATTGCCGGAATTACCCCTTCTTCTTATATCGTTTTAGAGTTGAATAATTTGCTTTTAAAGCCATTGATAAAAAACCACAACGAATATAGCGCTTTGATCAAAAAAGTTTATCACTATGCTAATGGGGACTCTAATAATGATAGTGCTACAATAGGTAATATTATGCGTAGGGTATTAGAGGCTTTTTCTACGTTTAATTACCAGAAGAATATTGAAAAAGTTTCATGCGACAAAAATGTATTAAAGGCACTTGGCAAACACTCTACATACTTTGAAAACCTAATGTATCGATTAGTATTGCATGGTGAAAGCCATTACGAAGAGCAAGTATACAGTATTCATGATGGAAACAATTTTTATGAGTTTATATCGGAAACTGAAAAACAAAAAACAGCTAAAAATATTTTATGTTTTATGTATCTGCTAAATCCTTATCATGTGATTGCCTACTTACAAGAAGAATCGAATTCAATTAACAACGTTAAATCCTGGATGAAAGATATTCCTGAAAACGATTCGTTTGAAATTAGCAAAACCGTAGTTAAACGTATTGTTCCTCTGTACGATTTACCATTATCCGCTGGTGTTGGCAATGAGAGTTTTGATGGAATTCCGTTTGAGGAATACGAAACAGAAAATTTACTTTGCGACTTTGCTTTGAAAATATCTGGTGATAGTATGGAACCAAACATTAAGGATAAGAGCATTGTTCTTATTAAACGTCAACGTGTTATTGACGAAGGGAAAGTTGGTACATTTTATCTCAATGATAAAGTGTATTGTAAATACCTTTCTTATGATAATGGAAAGACTCTACTTTGTTCATATAATGACAAATATGCTCCGATAGAAGTAAAAGAATATGATACACTATTTGTATATGGTGAGGTTATTGCAATAATTTAATTTTTAATAGCAACAGGCACGAGAGGTTGACTCCCGTGCCTGTTATCATTTTGTATATTTGATTATAAGCTCATCGACTCCGTCGGTATATTTACCTTGAAATATTAGCTTGTTGCGATAATCAAGCAAACATTGGATTATGAAGCGATATTCGGCTTTTGAGAGATAGAGATGGTATTTTGGCTTCCTCATGCGAACACCACTTCTGCATTGACCGTTTCAGTCACTCGCTCACGTATATTATTTATCCTCCTTACCCACTCCATTGGCTTCTCAGCCTTAAGTTGTTCGGTAACACTTTCCCTTTCAGCGTATTCTTTTACCAGCCGAAGAAAGAGGGACTGTGCTTCTTCCTCAACATCTGCAAGGTGGGAACGGAGCTTTCCGGAAGTGAGCAGATTGTAGTACAGGATTTTGTGATGCTGCTTTAAATACCGCAGGCGGCGCTGTCCCCACACGCCGATGGGGCGTTCTTCTTCGGTGGGTAAAGTAAGATCAGGCAGGCAATAATCTCCCTGCATGGTGTATGTGCCGCCCATTTGTTCAAATATCGTTTTATTCATAGTAAACCCTCCTTTGATACTGTAATTGTACCAAAGGAGGGTTTGGTTTGCGAATGTGCAATTTTGATGATCGCACATTGTATATTGAAAAAATTAGTCAACTACAATTTAGTCAATCGTAATTGACTAAATTGCGATTCGGCAAACCTTTCATTCTTTCAGGTAGCTTTCAAACGGTGCGTCATCGCTACAAAAGGTATCGAAGATCATTTTAGCGCCTAGGCGGAAGCCGACAATAAAAGAATCCAGTCCCGTATCGCCCATCAGTTCGCCGTAGGCATTGCAGAAATCAAGAAACAGCTTCTTTTCCTCGTCGTTCAAGCGCTGTGTGAGTTTTTCTTCCAGCTCATTGATGTTTTCCGAAACCTTCAGGATATGGCTGCCCTTTCGGTATCCTCTCGCCTGAGGGTCAAGATTTCCGAAATACAGCTCTTCTAAGAAATTCCTCATGCCTTCGCACCTCCCTGTGACTGTTTCTGGCTTCTCCAAGACGGGAAGCGTTTCAGCGTCCGGATGTGCCAGTCGGATTTCCGGGTAACCGAGCGGCAATAGGGAGAGCAGAAAAATTCGATGAGATATATTTTCGGAATGTGGTTGACATTGCTGCGCTTAAAGGCTTTCAGTTGTCCACCGGCACACCAGTTGTTGATGGCGGTCTTACTGTAGCCGGTTAGCTTGCAGACCTCAATAGCGGTCAAAACATCTTTGTACTGGGAGAATAGTTCGGAATAATACTCGTGCATGTCCTCCAAGACTTCCGGAGGAAGATGGATTGCCAGTTTGATTTCATAGTAGCCCTTATACCACCCCTTCGGTGCGGCATAGGCCTCCGGGAAAACCTTGCGGTCCTCTAAATAGGCAATTACATCTTCCTTTTTGATTTGATAGCAGCGTGTTTGCTTGCCTGTGTAGTAGCAGGGTATCTTTCCGCTTTGCAGAAGATACCGGGCGGTGGACTTGCTGATATGGCAAATCCGATAAAGCTGATCCTTCGTGATAATATCGGGAATCTCGTCCCAGTTGATGGCTGCGTTGTTCATAGCAATACACCTTTCAAAGTCTATTTGCCGGTGTGATTGTCCATGTATTGCCTCAATGTTCTCAATTCTTTCCGTTCTTTCCGTAGTTCTTTCCAAAAATGCGGGTTTTGGTGCATTTTGTGGTTTATTCGAACTTGCCCGAAAAACCTGGCTTTTTCGGGGTTTCGGCGTGAAAAATCCAGTGTTTATGCGGCTTTGCGGCGAGGACAAGACTGACAGAAACTGACACGAAACTGACTGATCCTGACACGCACTTCATAAAACTCGAAATCATGATGCCCCCTGAGGGACGAGGGTTCGAATCCCTCCGTCTCCGCCACCGAAAAAGCCTGTAATCAAGCCGATTATGGGCTTTTTCTTATACCAAATGCACCTGCCTTTCGATTACAGTTTAGCAAAATCGAAAAACAGGTGCGAGTATGCGAATTTTAAATCGCACATTTGTATTGTTTTAACAACTGGGGTCAGTCGTCATCTTCATCATCAAATAAAGAATTGCGGCATTCTTCCTCTTCGTCATCGTGACGATATTCGCTATCATCCCAATTGTAAACATATTCACCTCGGTCAATACTGAAGCCATCATTTTCGATGTATTCATATTCGCCGGACTCATAATTAAAACACCACTTAGCCATTTTTATTCATCCTCCATTCCGAGTACATATAAAAGCATTCTAAAAGCAGAATCTTTCTTTGCCTCTTTTTTTGATGAGGATGTCCCATCAAAGTAATAATCTTCTTCCGCTATGTGACATTCACAATTCCAAATGGGATTACCATTGTCATCATATGTTTCCTTGAACTTATAAGTAGGAATGGAAAAATAACCTCTTCGAGCCAATGTTTCAAGTTGGTTAATTGCATCATCACGGTTAGGATTTTCAATTTCGTCACGGATAGATGGAAGCATATCATTTCTCTCTAAATACTCATACGCTAATTTGCAAGCAGCCATCCTTGCCTCACGGATAGACACACCAAAGCCGCAAAACACCGGTAAAGAATCAAGCAGTTTGAGGTAACAATGATATTTAAGCTTAGAATAGTTGTAATCTAACGGAAAGCTTTGATATATAGTGTTATCCTCTTTTAAATACCATGTTGATGAGTAAGAAGCTTCTTTGTATTTGTACGAAGGAATGCACCCATTCTCGTTCATTTCCCATTCCTGAATAAGTCTCACATAATTGGTGTCGGTATCATTAATTAGAAAGTCTTCGGGAATAAGCATTGCTTCAACTACTTTTTGCAAGTCCTTCAGATTCCATCCTGAATCGATTGCAACAGCTCCGATAATAGCTTCAAACAAATCTTCTTTTACAGAATCTTCTTGGTTGATATTATTCTGTATATCGCCCTTACCCATAATAAGATGTTCGGAAAAACCAAGTTCACCCATTCGGCGAGCCAATGCTTTTTTATTCACCATTCGACTTTTGATTTTAGATAAGTTATCTTCGTCATAGTCACAGCCGAAGCTATTTACTGCCGGCGCTTCGTAACCCTCTTGATTACGTTTGAATTCTTGTTCCCAAACAGAAATCTTTGTTCCGTCAATCGGATCCCCATTTGCTAAATACCCGTACTTCTGAATAAGCAGTTTAACAACCATAAAATCAAGTGCTTTGTCTCCAATGAACTCGAGCACCTCATTGTTTTCACCGCCGTTCTCTGCAGTATATGAGCGACGAGTGAAAGCTTGTTGCAACAAATCACGATTTTTAAAATCATACCCGATTTGTCCCTGCACCATTTTCCATACTAATTCTTTTTCCATAATAAAAAATCCTTTCGGTAATGTATTTTACCAAAAGGCATAATAATAGCCTGACAAAAACACTTTCCCTGTGAGAATAGGAAAGACAATGCCAGACATATATCATTAAATTTAATTCTTTGTTTCCGTTTGTTTACTCGGGTTCACTTTCATAAACAGGAATAAACACTAAGATACAATGTTTCAAATTTAATGTATTATGCCTTCAAGCAAAATCATTGTATCTCATTCACGAAAAGAATGCAAGTATTATATTAAAATTCATCTCCTTTGTAGTTATCACACAAAGGAGATGCAGAAATATATTAAGTTTTATTTTCTATGCTTCATCTTCCTTTGAAAATCGTTCAGCGTTTGGATATGCCACAGGCTTTTTCGGGTGATGGAGCGGAAGATCAGGGAGCAGAAGAAATCCACAAGAAAGATTTTCGGGATACAGAACTTCAGTCACTTTTGAAAGGCTTTCAGCGACCCGCGGCTGCACCAGCTGTGGACGGTGGTCAGGGTTACCACATCCTTTACCGTGACCGCATCCGGGTATTTGCGCAGCAGCTTTTCATAGTAGACGTGCATTAGCAACATTATACGCAGTATTGACAATAATGTAAACAAAAAGATTAACAAAATCACGCAAAACAAACAATTTATCAGATGGTTCGGTGATTGACAAAATAGCCCTGCAAAAGCAAGTAAAGAGGTAGACAGCAACAGCTAATCTGAATAAATGTTGTAGTTGGCATCTCAAAAGAATATCGAACGCCGTCTGAGTTGCTTCTATAAAATAGAATTTTCGGTCTGCGTGAATAACACATTTATCACAAGCTTTTTCTTTGTAACAACAAGTTAATTTATGCATAAAATATCATTGAATAAAATAACGGTTGGTGAAAAAAGGTGGCATTGAGTACAAGAGAATTGCTTGCAAGGCTTTTAAAATGTGAGGCAGGTGGGGAAGGTGAAAACGGAATGCGTGCCGTTGCGTCGGTAATTGTAAACCGAACCCGTGTTCCAAACGGGGAATTTGCAAGAGTCAGCAAGGGCGGAGATTTCCGTGCCATAATGGAACAACCAAATCAATTTACCTGTCTTAAAACAACTGTCGGAGGACAATATAATCCTCAGAATGTTTACAATATACGCCCTGACGAAATTCACTATAACATTGCCGATTGGGCATTGGCGGGCAATACTGATTCATCTGTCGGAAATTCAATTTTCTATTTTAATCCATTTTCAGATACCTGCCCAACATTTTTTCCGTCAAACAACGGAGTAATTTACAACAGGGTAGGGGATCATTGCTTTTATTCGCCTACCGAGGCTTATTCCAAAACATAAAGGAGCATAACTTAATGGATAATTCTTCAAATATGACAGTTAACACAACTCAGATAACAAATCAGATTAATCCCGAACATCATTACGGACTTGACAAAAACAAAGCCTGCCTCAACAATTCATGTCCGTCAAACACAGCGGATATCGGATGTTATATTCCTGCGATTGACGAAATTATGCGACACAATCAGGGCGCACCGTCTGTTGCACACCCCAATATGACAGAAAAAGTTCAAAAATCAAATGACAATCCCTCGCTTGAACAGGCAGAAATAGCATATGAAGAGGGCGGAAGTACATCAGAAGAACAACCTGAAAATATAAATAAATACAGCGGAAGTCTTCAAAATATACCGTTCATTAAGAACTTAAAAAAAATAGATACATCTATACCTGTTTTGCCTGCAACCCCTGCTACAACGGCGAGCTCCGGAGCCACCGTTGCAACGCCGATAAGGCAGAATATTGGAATGTCGATGAGTGATTATCAATATCCGTTTCCTGTAACAGCCGAAAATCTGAGATATCACAACGGTTTTATGCGAACACAAATTGGAAGACGAATCACCGTTGATTTTCTCATGGGAGCAAACACAATTGTTCAGAAAACAGGCTATCTTTTAGGTGTTGCTCAGGATTATATCCTTCTAAATGAGATTGACACCAACGACATCACAACCTGTGATTACTACAATATAAAATTTATAAGGTATTATTACTAAACCACAGCGGCAAAAACTAAAGTTTATAGTTTTTGCCGCTGTTTTATTGTAATTATTTGCTATGTGTACATCATTTCATTATTTTAACATATAATTTTCTATAGTGTAAAAAATTAAAAAATTGTAAGAAATATTGAATTATTGCTGTAATTTGTGATATAATGTGGGCGTTGATGTTATCACTTCTCAATAAACAAACAACAGGTAGCTATAAGACCTGTTACATATTATTTTATCTTGGAGGAATCACCATGAAATTCTGTAAATATTGCGGAGCACAGCTTGAAGACAATGCTGTTTGCAACTGCGAAAAGTCAAGAGCCGCTCAGGCACAGGCTCAGCAGGCAAATGCACAGGCACAGCCTCAGTATCAGCAGCCTGTTCAACCACAACAGCCACAGTATCAGAACCCTGTTAAGCAACAGTATGCACAGCCGCAAAACCCTCAGACACAGCAGTCGCCTTATGCCGTAAATAACACAGCACCCATTGGGGAAAATGCTTTTGTTAAGGCTTTAAAGAACATTCCTGTTGTGTTCACTTCATTCTTTAAGGATTCCAAAACTGTTATCAAAACAGCAAAGGCTGAAAAAGACATCATTCTCGGCGCTCTTTTCTCGGCAATTTTCTTTATTGCACTCATTCTTGGCAATATGTTTCTTATGCTTTCTATGAGCGCACTTGATTTTCCGAAAACACTTCTTGTAAGTCTTGTTACTGCTGTCCTTATCGGCGGCTTCTATTCTGTTATTCTCTTTGCATATGTAAAGAAATACAAAGCCGAAGAAAACACAGCCAAAGCATTTATTGATTCATTCATCACATTTTCAATTGAATCTATTCCGGCATCAATCGGTTGGATTTTGGCAGGTCTTTGCGCATTAATCAGCGTATATATGTTCCTGTTCTTTTTCGTAATCGTTATGCTTTACCTTGTTATTTCACTTGTAAATCAGGTAAAAGCTAATGTTCCCGAAGCAAAGAACTCTGCATTATTCACTTTAATTCTCACACTCATCGTTGCCGTTGCATTTATGATTGTATTCTTCATCGGCGCAAAACTTACTATGTGGTCATTTAACACAAATACATTTGCAACAAGTGTTCTTACATCGCTCATCGGCGGCGGTTCATACCCTTCATGGTATTAATCTGACATACAAATTCATAACATAAAATTAACGCTCCGAATTTATTCTCGGAGCGTTTTTTTATATCAGTTCACTGATTATTGAATTTGAAACAAGAAAACCTTTCGGTGTAAAGCTGATCGACTTGTCTGTAACATTTGTATAGCCGTATTTTTCATACTCTTTAGCTTTTTTGATAATGTAAGAGGGGAGAGTGTATCCGAATTTTTCCTCAAATTCAGAATAATTAAGACCGCTTTTCAGCCTGAGAGAGAGCATAATAAATTCCTCCTCATCTCCGCCCGTACCTTCAAAAGACAGCTTATTGTTATTAAAATCGTCCATGCTTCTCGAATAAAAAAACCTTTTGCCATCAAAAAACGAGTGTGCAGACGGACCTATGCCGATATATTCACCGCATCTCCAGTAATTGGTATTATGTCGGCTTTCATAACCCTGTTTTGCAAAATTAGAAATTTCATATTGCTTGTATCCGAGAGAATCAAGCATTTCAACAGCTTTCAGATACATTTCAGCCTGCATATCATCATTGGCAAGCTTAAGTTTATTTTGCACCTTATAAAACGGAGTATTCTCCTCAATTTTCAAAATGTATGATGAAATATGAGTAACTTTGCATTCGGCACAGAAACTGATTGATTTTTCAAGGCTTTCAATTGTCTGATTAGGAATTCCCATCATCAAATCAAGTGAAATATTATTAAATCCCGCACTTTTAGCCCTTTCAACAGAAGTCTTTGCATCATCTATGCTGTGAATTCTCCCAAGCAGCCTTAATTCATCTTCAACAGCAGTCTGCATACCCATTGAAATGCGATTAAATCCGCAGGCATACATTTTTTCAAAATCAATAGTTTTGGCGGAGTCGGGATTGACTTCAACTGTAATCTCGGCATTATTTTGAATATTAAAATTGAACTTGATAAAATCAAGAATATCACAAAGTCTGTCTGCACCCAAAACACTCGGCGTACCGCCGCCGAAATATACGGTTGCAACATCTCTTTTGGCTTTTTCAGACCAGTATTTTATTTTATCTTTTAATTCAATCACATAATTATCGAAAGCGTTTTCGTCTGCATTGCCGCTGAAAAAATCGCAATACGGACATTTGTGCTTACAAAACGGTATGTGAATGTAAAGACCGATAGAATTACTCATAAAAAACCTCATAAATGATTTTGAGGCAGAAACACAAGTTTCTGCCTCGATTTGGAAGGTATATGAAAAAATAGGAAAAATCACATTAAGTCCTTCTGTACCAATATATTACAATATATTTACAAATTTGTCAAGTTTTTGTAGCAATTATTTTTCTCACATTTTCTTCATTCTTTATTGACATATACCATCCAAAAATAGTAAAATATAGAATTGTGGATATACTTAACCTCCGAAGGGAAGAAAGATATGAGTTCATTTAAAGAAGAAATCAGCAAGCGCAGAACCTTTGCGATTATTTCGCATCCTGATGCGGGTAAAACAACACTTACGGAAAAGCTCTTGCTCTACGGCGGAGCAATTAACCTTGCAGGTTCGGTAAAAGGCAAAAGAACCGCAAAGCATGCTGTGTCCGACTGGATGGAAATTGAAAAACAGCGTGGTATTTCTGTTACATCATCGGTTTTGCAGTTTAAATATAACGGTTATTGCATAAATATTCTTGACACACCGGGACATGAGGATTTCTCGGAAGATACCTACCGTACACTTATGGCGGCAGACTCTGCCGTAATGGTAATTGACGGTTCAAAGGGTGTTGAGAAACAGACTATCAAACTTTTCAAGGTCTGTGTAATGCGTAATATTCCTATCATTACATTCATCAACAAGATGGACAGAGATGCAAAAAATTCTTTTGACCTTCTTGAAGACATTGAAAATGTTCTCGGAATTCACACCTATCCCGTAAACTGGCCAATCGGTTCAGGTAAGGAATTCAAGGGTGTGTATGACAGAAATTCTAAGAAAATCCTTGCTTTCACCGCTAATAACGGTCAGAAAGAGGTTGAAAAGAAAGAACTTACGCTTGACGATCCTGCCCTTGAAGATACAATAGGCTACTATCATAAGCAGGATTTGTTTGATGAAATAGAACTTCTTGACGGTGCAGGCGATGAATTTGACCTTGAAGCAGTCCGCAACGGTCAGCTTACTCCTGTATTCTTCGGTTCGGCTCTTACAAACTTTGGTGTTGAGCCATTCCTTGAACAGTTCTTACAGCTCACAACTCCACCTCTGCCAAGAGAAACAGTTGATGAAAAGGTTGAGCCTATGTCAGACTTTTTCTCTGCATTTGTTTTCAAAATTCAGGCAAACATGAATAAGGCTCACCGTGACAGAGTTGCATTTATGCGCATCTGCAGCGGCAAGTTTGAAAAGAATATGGAAGTGTTCCATGTTCAGGGCAACAAAAAAATGCGTCTTTCACAGCCACAGCAGATTATGGCTCAGGAAAGAGAAATTGTTGACGAGGCATATGCGGGCGACATCATCGGTGTGTTTGATCCGGGCATTTTCTCAATCGGTGACACAATCTGTTCACCGGGACACAAGGTACAGTTCAGGGGAATTCCTACATTTGCTCCCGAACACTTTGCACTTGTCCGTCAGAAAGACACAATGAAGCGCAAACAGTTCATCAAGGGTACAAGTCAGATTGCACAGGAAGGTGCAATTCAGATTTTCCAGGAGCTTGACGCAGGTATGGAGGAAGTTATCGTTGGCGTTGTAGGCGTACTTCAGTTTGATGTTCTTAAATACAGACTTCAAAACGAGTACAACTGTGATATCATTATGGAAACACTCCCATATGAATTTATCCGTTGGATTGTAAACGATGACATTGATCCGAAAACTCTCGACCTTGCGTCGGATACTAAGAAAATTCAGGATCTTAAAGGCAATCATCTTTTGCTCTTTACAAGCTACTGGAGCATAAACTGGGCGCTTGAACACAACAAGGGACTTGAACTCGCTGAGTTCGGTACAAACTAAATATTTAAAATATCGGAGGATATATGCTGTACGACAAGCTTAAAAATTATTCAAAAAGCGGCATATATCCTTTTCATATGCCCGGACACAAAAGAACGGACATTACAGAAGAGGGTATAATACCGTATAATATCGATATAACCGAAATTCATGATTTTGACAATCTCCATTCACCAAACGAAGTTATTGATGAAATTCAGAAAAAGGCTGCAAAACTTTACAATGCAAAAAATGCTTTCATTCTGATTAACGGTTCAACAGGCGGAATACTTTCTGCAATCCGATCAATGACAAATCAAGGCGACAAAATCTTAATGGCTCGTAACTGCCACAAATCTGTATATAATTCAGCAGAACTGTTTAATCTCAATGTCGATTACATTTTTCCCGATACAGACAGCAGATACAATATTCTTACATCGGTTTCACCTTGCGATATAGAAGATAAACTTACAAAACACAATGATGAAATCAGACTTGTAATCATAACCTCGCCTACATATGAAGGAGTTGTTTCGGATATAAAGTCAATCTCCGAAATCTGTCACAAACACGGAGCAAAATTACTTGTTGACGAAGCTCACGGAGCGCATTTTCCGTTTTCGGACAGTTTTCCCGATGAAGCACTTAACTGCGGTGCAGACGCCGCAGTATTGAGTCTGCACAAAACTTTGCCGTCATTAACTCAAACTGCATTGCTCATAACAAATGACAGCGAGCTTTCTGAAATTCTTGCCGAAAATTTAGCTGTATTTGAAACAAGCAGTCCGTCATATATTTTAATGAGTTCAATTGAAAAATGTCTTGATTTATGCGAAAACAGCAAAGATAAATTCAATGAATATTGTTGCAATCTTAAAACGGTCAGAGAAAAACTTAAAAATCTAAAATATCTGAAAATTTATGATAAAAGCGATACTGATTTTGATTATGATATCGGCAAAATTGTAATTTCAACAGCGAACGCAAATATTTCGGGAACAAAGCTTGCCGAAATACTGCGAAATAATTATCAGATTGAAACCGAAATGGCATATTCGGACTATGTAATTGCCATGACATCTGTTTGTGACACTGAAAAAGCTTTTGATATGCTTTCAGACGCTCTGATTTCAATTGACAGCGAACTTTCAAAAGGAGCCGACACCGAGCGTGTTCCGTTAAAAAATCTCTACACAGGCAAAAATTTCAACGCCTGCGAGTTGTACAAATTCAACAAAGAAACTATTCCGTTTCAAAATTCGGAATTCAGAACTTCTGCCGAGTATATCTGGGCATATCCACCCGGAATTCCCCTCATCGTACCCGGTGAAATTATAAGCAAGGAACTTATAAATTACATTGAATATCTTTCAGCCTGCAAGGTTGAGATTATGTCAACAAAAGGCGGTATGACGGACAACATAAGCGTAGTTAAAAAAGATTGACAAATCAATGGCTGTGTGATAATATTAAACTAACAAAATCTAACAAGGAGTTTGATTTATTATGAAGAGAATTAAAACTATCGAAACTCGTGACCTCAAGAAGAGCGTTAAGACAGGCGGTTGCGGCGAGTGCCAGACTTCATGTCAGTCAGCGTGTAAGACATCTTGCGGCGTTGCTAACCAGCAG
>OBKB01000050.1_pt1 | contig 30023 bp, 43 predicted proteins | sample 1503001 | NCBI WGS metagenome assembly OBKB01 (sample SAMN02044690, study PRJEB22538) | human gut metagenome | reverse complement strand
ATATATTTATGTCTTCCAAAAGTCAAGTACAATTTGACATTTATTTAAAAACATAGTACTATAAATATGCCCTTTGGGTAACTAAAAGGACGTATAGCTTAATGGATAAAGCAATTGTCTAACTAACAATCAGATGCGGGTTCGAATCCCGCTACGAAATGTAGCAGGTGTCGTTTATACGGCACCTTTTATTTATTTCTTAAAAATGGGTATAAAAATACCACTAACCATTTCTGATCAGTGGTATCAGTGTCTATTTTTCCAAACTGTATAAATGATGCATACCACATAAAATATCACCGATATGACAAAGCATCCGATTTTGATTTTCAAATATAAATCAATCATACTTATTTCTCCAACTGCTTCCGCAGATATGCTTTATAATCATCCAGCCCTTTAAACTGATCATAATTATATGGCGGAGCATTCTTATGATATTTTTCTTTGTACTCCCTTTTTAACGTTTTAATTTCTTCGTCTTTTTGTATGGCTTCAACTATTTTCATTTTACTTTATTGCTTTTTAGAATGCCGTTCATATTCTTTTGCCACACGCTGCAAATCGGATGATAGCTGATCTATGCTGGTACTTTCCTGTAACTCATGAAGAATCTCCCCCATCGACATATTTAAATCGATTTTATAATCTGTTTCTATAAACCTGCTAAGTCCTGCATCAATATAGCCAAGCAATCCAGAAGCAAATTTGCTCCATTCCACATCTTGTCTATTCATCCCATATCACTCCTTAACGATTACTTTACCACGATTTAATATTACCACATGCTGTTTATTCTGAAAACCATTTAAAAGAATTGCATCATAACCTTTGACTGCAGCATAAGCTCCAACATTTCCAAGAATGTCCTGATATGCCTCTGGTTTATTGCCAACAATTTTGGGAATTCCCGTTTTTTCGTATTCTGTAAATATTTCTACAAAATCAACTGTTTTTACATCATCTGTTAATAACATTTCAATAATTCGACCAGAATCATCTTTGCCAGCATAGAGTTCTGCTACTTTCCTATCTTTATCTGCATAGGTACCATATCCGTAAACTCCGCGGCCAGCATACATTTTTCCATATTTAAACGCTTCTACCATATCTTTTGCAGACATGTCAGAAGTGCTTGCAACTCCCCGGTACCAAACCTGTTTTTTTACTTTTTCATTTTCAAATTCTGCATCAGAAATCACCCTCGGCAAAGCATCATATTTTAACTTAAAATTCAAATAGTCTGTAATTGGATCACCATTATCATATTTTAATACCGAAACATCATCCAATAATTCTTGACCGTATTTCTTTGCCTTTTCAATTGTTTCTTCCTGTGTGAGAATATCTGCAGCATCTACATTATTTTTTATCGTTTTTTCTTTTCTGTCCTCATACTGCTCCGCTGCTTTAAAATATTTCTCCTTAAAATCTTCAAAATTCTTTGTCTTGTCAAGTCCAAAGAACTCTGCACGTTCTTTCAAGGTATTCAGCTCATCTTCATCCAGTTCCCATCTGGCTCGTTGGAGCAGTGCGCACCTGCAGTTACAATCCTGTGCAGCGATTCCAAACATTCCCGGCGCATCTGCCTGCATTCCACCAACCTCAAACGGCTCATCCAGTTCTCTGATCTGACCGTCCAGCATCCGGTGCGTTTCTCTGGTTCTGTCATCCAATGTTGCATCCCATTGTTTTACGATGTCTGCACCATGGTCCTTTGCCACCTGCTGTGCATCCATAGCTGACTGAATCTGTATCCGATGCCCTTCTGTCCGGACAATCCGCATTGCATTATTGTAAGCTTTTGAAAATTCTGTGGTTTTAAATGATTTTGCCAACTTTTTAGCCACTTCATTCCAGGTAAAACCTGCAGCAATTCCCCGGGACACTTCCGCCCGAATAGATGTCTTTAATTTTCCAACATCCTCTCCCAGCCGGTTATACAGTCCTTTACTGATCTTGGAATCTGTCTGTATTGCCCGTACCACAGCTTTCTGGTCAATCGGCATGATAAGCGGAATATCCTGACCATGCAGATCATACATCACACCAATATAGCCATCCTGATAGCACCGGGACAGGTAATCAGACACTGTCAAATAGGAATCAGACTGCAATGCTGTCAAGATTCCCTCCAGCTGCTGCCGTATTGCTTCCTGATACCGCGTCTGGTAGATAATAGATTGCAGATTTTCCAGATCGGTTCTAGCAGACAGCTCCATGATTTTCTTTTCACAGTCCATCAATGCCCGCCGGTATACCTGTTTCAGTTCATTCAGCGTTCTCTTTTCTCTATTCAGTTGGCTCTGGAGTACCGCCTTTTGTTCCTTCGTCATCTGTCTTCACCCCGTCCAAAATGTTCTGCGCCCTACTCAAATCATTGTCTGCTTCGTCTGGATCAGGAAACTTATCTTTGATTTCCTCATAATCGATATCTAGGACATCACAGATATTTTTCATCAGTGTTTCATTGTCAAGCTGTGCTGCCAGTGACAGCAGTGTATTAATACGTGTCTGCTGCTCCTGTGCATTATTCAAAGCAATCTGCGCATTTTCCTGTTCATTTGACATTACTTCATGGCTAAAATCGAAATGTACCTGGCTGGTCAGATACGCAGTTTTGTTTTTCTCATTAATCTCATCGATTACCAGCTTCACAAGTTTGCGTAGCATCTGTTTTAACTTAATTTCCAGTTTTGAACATTTCAGGTCCAGCAAAGAGTATGCAGCCTTAATTGCAATGTTGGTGGTTGCGTTGGTATCCTTTAGACTGGCGGTATTCAATCCCATTCCAAAGCGATAGATGTTCTTCTCATCCAGATTTAACTTTGTCTCTCTGGCCTGATACGGGACATCTACGGTATATACCTCTATGCCGCCATCATCATCTACGCCAACCATTTTCTTTGTTTTCAAATTCTGCTGCAGTTCGCCAAGATCGTCACCTTCGAACCCTTTGACTGCATATATCGGATGATCGAAATCAATCAGATTATTGGAAAGCCCGGAAGCCATCAGATCGTAATCATCGATGATATCTTTTACTGTCTTTAATCCACTGAATTGTTTTTTATTGTTGTCCAAGCGAAAAAAAGGAATAACGCCAAAATCTTTGTAGTAAATGGCTTTATCCCCTTTTTTCTGGTATGTAATATGTGGTTTTGGATTGATTTTTGCGGATTTGTCCGGTATGATCTCTCCTTCATCGCTCTGGACGTAATAATATACTTTCTCAGAATCCCATACCTGAATGCGCTTGATTACCTTTTCGCCTTTATCAATGCGGTCAATGTACCAGTAAATCACATAAGCACAGCCATCGTCAGTATCTTTCTCCCTGACTTCCACTACGCCAATTGAATCCGCACACATGAAAGACAGCATGTCTTCTTTATTCCGGTAAGCGAACATATATTCAAAGCCTTTCGCCTGGCATCCGGTCAACGTTTCAGACAGCTCTGCAATAAAATCTTCGTTCTGGTTGAAATATTTATCCAGCTCGTTCTGCAATGCTGGCTCATCTGTTTTTACAAATCCATCAGCACCAGAAAGAATATACTGCACTGCTTGGTCCACCAGCTCTGTAAAGAACGGATGCGATATTTTTGCGTTACTGCGTGTTTTATCCTCAACCAGATTTCCGTCCTCGTTGTAATAAAACATTCTGTAATGTCTTATATCATGATCGCCATCGTAGTATTCCTGCCCTTTTCTGGCGAACTGCTTTTTTTGGGAAACATTATCTTCTTCCATGAATTGTCTTATTTCTTCTGTTGTCAGCATACTTCTTCCTTTCTGGCAATTCTCTCTTTATACAAGCCAGCGTTTTGCCTTCCGCCAGCCTTCTACTCCATATCGCAGCGCTGCCATGGCATCGTCCATTACAGGCACCGGTTCATCCAGGTGTTCGCCTGTCTTTTCATCCTTTTTCCATTTCCACTGCTGCAGTTCTTTTATTGTATTGGTGCAGGATGGATCCACAAATATTTTTCGAGCAATCACTTTGCTTTTGTCCTTCGGATCCGGGCTTCCCTTCAGCCATTCAATCTGTGCTTTCACGGATCCGGCAGAGCCGCCTTTGTCTACTCCCTTTGCCCGGAATCCTGCATCTTTCCACATTTTGATTCGATCCGGTTCCGCTGAGTCACACCACATCTGCCGCTTTTTCGGAATTCCCGCAGCATTTGCTTCTGCAATCCATTCAGCAGTATCTTTTTCAAATCCATACAATTCACGCAGAATATAAATATTTCCATCCTTCCAACCGAGTGGCAGGATAGCATTAGCATGGTTAAAACCAAAGTCCTGCCCGATTGCGAAATCATCATAATCTGATATATTCTGACTGCACTCACGCACTTCCCAGTTATGAAGAATCAGACCACCAATCTCACCCCAATCACCGAGACCATAGATCTGATAGCCTTCTGGATCAACAATCTTTCGTCTCTCCATTCTGGCACGATATGCATCATCTATAAACCGGTTCATCAGGTAGGTGCTGTGATGTGTCAACACATTCGGATCCGGAATATCAAAAAAGACCTTTTTTATCCAATGGTTTTTATTCACCGGATTAAAGGTCAGTCTAATCTGATAAAATTGTCCTTCCGGAAGCTCACCACGCAGACGATCATCAATGATCTCCAGGTCTGCCTGCGTCAGCTCCGTTGCTTCCTCACACCATACATCTGTCAATTTTCCACGCTGAAATGTGATAGATTTCAGTTTTTCACGTTGTTTCTCATCATTCATGCCACGAAAAATAATCTGATTCCCATTTGCCCGGCAGGTCAATTTCAACGGTGACATGTTAATCTGCCAGTACCGGTCAACCTTATCCCCAAACATCCGATACACAGCACCAGTCAGCTCAGCAAACGTGCTGTCACGATTCGTAATATCAGATTTTCGAATACAGACCAGATTCCTGCCTTTATCTTTCATTAGTCGCAGGATATAATTCTGCGCAGTGTCAACGGATTTTCCTGATCCTGCCGATCCTTTCATGACAATATAGCGTTTATGGCTCTGGTCAACCTCCTTGAACCCCGGATTCATTTGAACGTTTATATTCATAAGCAATCAGCTTCTTTGAATGTCCTGAACAGCTTTGGTGACTGAATAGCGATCCAATCAGTGATTGTTTCATCCATTCCCCAACAGTTTGTGCTTCCGCTATTGTTCCACATTCCTGATTCATATAAAAAAGCATGAATAATTTCATGTCTTAATACTTTCTTTCTGTATGAATCCATATCCTGAATTGTATTTCTGTCAGATTCAAATTCTGCAATTCTGATCTGATGAATGCTCTGATCCATGCAACCATCAGCACCTTCAGGCATCTTTCCATCCGGCACATCAAAATGTATTGTGTACAGCGTTCCTAATATCTCAACAACCTTATCTTTCATCATGCTTTTTTACCTCTATTTGTGGAATGTATAACCTGTAAATAGATTTGCACACCGGAATATCGTTTATTACCAGTTGCATCTTCACATACTTTATCAGTTTATGAAAATGAGCTAGCAAAAACAACCTTCCTGCTATTGTTCTTACATATTCAACCTCAATCGGTATTCTCTCAATCGCAAATCTTTTAATTTTCATTGCTATCCCCATAATCAATTTTAATATTGAGTTCCATATCAACGTCTGTCTCGATTTTTTCTGTATACAGCCCATGTGCTTTTCCGAGCAATTCTGCTGCCTTATTCGCATCAGACAGCTTCGCCGGTATTTCTACAATCTGTGGAACTTCTTTTTTTACCGTCTGTCTTCGTACTTTTCCTGTTTCGTCCGGAACATAGGTCGTTTTTTCTTCACTGGTCGTTACCACGATGTGCTCATTCTTTTCTCTTCGCATAACAGAAGTAAGGTATTTTAGTACCTCATCCTGATCTGCAATAAGCTCAGCATCTTTTTCTGCCAGTCTTTTATCTATGTATTCTCTGATGTAAGGTTTTGACAGGTTTTCAGTTGCTGTCTGTCTTGCCGTTTTCTCTGAATACCCTGCACGGATGGCAGCCTGTGTGGCATTCAAATCAATCAGATACTCATCACAAAACCTTTTCTGTTTTTCAGTCAATGCCACCAGTCTCACCTTCCTATCTCTATCTATGCTTCACTCACGTTTATCATCGCCCTACAGATTACAGTTTCATCCGCAATTTTCAAAAAATATATAACTTTATATATGCCGGGTCTCGCCGGGCAAACTGAAATTCTAAGCACATGACCATCCACATCACAGGTACCTTCTGCCTCACACATATCCATATCGCAATTCCAGAATTCATACTGCGCATCTGTAATCTGAAAGGGTAACTCATCACATGAAGTCACTGTCACATACAATCTTCTGTTTTCACCCGTGTATATTCTAAGTGTCTGCGTTTTCTGCAAAATAAGCTGCCCTCCTTTCCAACCTTTCCTGCTCAATCGAATACTTCTGCAGCTGTGCTTCAATCGTAAAACCAGTCGTCTGTGCTTCAATTGTAAAATCTGCCATCTGTGCTTCAATCGTAAAACCAGTCGTCTGTGCTTCTGATGCGTAATCCAGCATCCGAATTTCATATTGGATGTTCTCAATGTCAACCACATACAAAATAGTCGCAACATAAGCCTGATTTCCTGCATCATCCAACGCATAAAGAGCGACGATATACTCGCCGCTCTCTAAAAATGGGACTGTCACCTTCCAGATATTTCCATCTGTTCGGTCTAAGATGATCTTACTGCTGCCAAGCAAGCCCCATACCTGCGTGGTCATTAGTCTGTTACCTCTACAGAAATAACGAATGTCTTACCACAATCAACCGGGTTCGGTGTGATAGTTGCAGATTTGATAACCGGAGGTGCAGTATCCAGTTTCACTGTTCTGGTTACGGTTGTTGTCTTTCCTGCTTTGTCTTTTGCGACAATGGTGATAGTATTGCTGCCCTCTTTCAGCGTTACATCGTTGCTGAAGGTTCCACTAGGAGTAACGGGTATGGGGGCTCCATTTACAGTAACTGTAACCGGCTTGCTGGTTGCATCGTCTGTGGTACCTTTAACCGTTACGGTAGATTTATTTGTAATAAATCCTTCGGCCGGTGCAGAGATAGACAATGTCGGAGGAATCGTATCAACAGTAAATGTTACGGATTTCTGTGCAGCTGCATTTCCATCGTAGTCACTCGCAGTTGCCACAACGGTATGTGCTCCATCTGACAGAGCTGATGTTGGTGTGTAGCTGCAAGTGTAGCCGCCTGTCACTGCAGTCTTTTTGATCTTGGATGTATCTACCGCAGTACCGTCAATTTTCAGAGCGATTGTGGACGGATTAACTCCAGAATCATCATCTGTGATCTTCCATGCAATGGCAGGTGTGCTGTTTGCAAGATACTGGCTTGCAGTCGGTGCGGTGATTGTGATCACAGGAACAACTTTCTCTTTTACCTGCAATCTCAGGCTTGCACCCAATGTGCTGTCTGTTGCATCTTTTGTGGTTACGTTTCCAGCATCATCGGTTGCTTTTACCGTTACCGGATAATAATGTCCGGATAATGTATAACTGGATTTTGACGGAGCTGTAATGGTTGCTTCGTACTTGCCTGTGCTGGTGTTTTTTGTAAGTGTATAAGTCTGGCCATTAATGACCGCCTGTACTGTTTTTACACTCATACTTTCGTCTCCTTTCGCATAATCGTGTGCATAATCATATGGATAATCCAGCCGATACGCTTTCTTTTCCAGCGTAACGCGGACTATATAACTTTTTCCTGTCTGGACCGGGTTCGGATCTAGTTCTGCTTTTGAAATTGTGATCAGCCTGCTTTCTGCCATAGTCCTCTCCTCCGGTTATTTTTTTGTATAATAAAAAGACAGCAGGTAAATCCTGCTGCCCTAGTCAATGTTTGCTACTTATTCTTTTATGAGTTTTGCAATTTCAGCAAATAACTCTGATAATTCTAAACAATCTTGTTTTGTAAGTTCATGAAAAAAATATTCATCACATTCTTCCACTAGCCAAAATTCATCGTTTTTATTCTGTATTGAAAAAACTCTTTCACTATTTATTTTCTCAAGTAAATTTTTATATTTTTCAAATTCGGGATAATCAGATACTTTTTTTACCATAAAAACTCCCTAAACCATATCATAATATTCTTTTACAATATTTAGTATTTCCAACAATGTAATTGCAATATTTTTTCCTTCCAATTCACTTTTATAATTTTTCCGTTGGTTTTCACTTTTTTCACTTATTTTCACTTGATCTAATGATATCCAGTTATAATGTGTTCCATAATCATATGCATAATCATAAGGATAACCAAACCTTTTCGCTTTATGTGCATTTTCAAATGTTATATTATGCTTTAAACAATTATTTGCAAACCGCAATGCTGAAAATAATTGTTTATGCTCCTCTTTTATTTGGGCAATTGGAATACGATCAATGCAATCTGACATCCAATGTATTGCTGTTCCAACAACGAAATAAACATCTTCTGTATCTGCATTTTCTGCCCCTGCTTTAAATATAGCATTCACAGACTTTTCTGCACTATACAATAATAAATTCTTGTTCTCTATCATCTTATGTATCTCCCTGTCATATCAAAATAAACCTACTTTTATAATATTCCATTCCGAACTAATATGCAAACGAAAAAGACATCCGTTTCCGAATGCCTTTTAAGTAGGTTTATTCTCATAGGGGAGAAATCGAGCCGCTGGTTTCCGCCTTTGGCTCAAGTATTATTATAACTGTGCATTTTGTGAATTGTGTGAATCTTTCAAATACCGGTCAACTATTTTGCTTATACTGCTCCGATCCAGATGTACACTCTTGGCAACCTGCTCCTGTGTCACCGGCTTTCTGCCATCGATAAACAGCTTCCGGAAGATACGGTGCCCCAAACTGTCCGGTATCGCATCTACGAATTGCTCCACCTCTTTACACTCCTGCTCCAGAGCTTTCTTCCGCTTAAGATCACGGTCCTGCAATCGTTCGTATTTCTCCTGGTCAAACCCAACCACACATTGTGGCATCGGATAACCTTTGCTGTAATCAAATATTACATCATTCCCGATCATCGTATCTGACTTCCAGCGGTTCTGCAGAGCATAATCCAGTTCCAGTATCTCCGCTTTATTGCTCCGGTATGCTTTCAATCTTTCCTTTGTCATCTTCTCCAACTGCATCGCCTCCCTTATTCCTCTCCTGCAGCGTTGCCCTGCTGCCCCTTATCTGTATTTTACCTCTTAGCTGCTGCCATCTAAGATATGACAGGCTCCATTCCGGATTACCGCCGACTACTGCAAGATAATCAAGTAATGTCTCCATCGTTCAACTCTTTGTGCAACTGTTTAGTTGGTGTATCAGTTGGTGTATTAGTTGATCTATCAGGAGAATTGTCAAAAATATTTCCAACTACTTCATAATTCTCTGTTTCAAATTCGCTGATATATTCCTTGTCAATGCATCCCCGCTGAACCATTACCCAACCATTTCCGCTCCACTCTACCTTAAATTTCGAAACATCTTCTGGAAATTTCTCATCAATGTGTCCTTCCATAATGTCACTCTCAAAAATCATCTTTCCATTCTTGTCCTTAATACCAGTACACTGACAAATAGTATCCGGATTAACCTCATACTGTAAAAATCTGTTTGGTAGTCCCCAATCTGTCATTGTTTCGTGCAGGATGTAGTGATGTACTGGAACTGGTGGTACATCTCCAATCGTGCAATATGTTGTCTCAGAGATTCTGCAATAATATCCCTCTACCCATTCACCTGTTTTCAACCATTTAGCCTTTACCAGAAATCTATCATTCATCATTTTCACTGCCCTCCGCTACTTCCGTCTCTACATCATCTGGTTTAACTTCTACAGCATCTGGATTTATCTCAGAGACATCGATTTCTTTCTGCTCTGCTGGTTCATACAAATCTAAGCTTCCTTCTACTGTTTCCCATTCCTGTTCCATCAATGTAAAACCATACTGTTCCATGAACTGGCATACATGCAAAAGTTTCCTGCCTTTTTCTTCGTTGTACTGTCCTCTCCAGTCTGCAGTCTCTAAGCAGGAATCTGTTCCATTCCACAGGTAAATCAGCATCTGTTTTTGCGTACTCAGTTTATCAAAATATTCTGCTGCCATATTCAGTTCTTCACCTGTACACTCATACTGTGGCTTTCCACAATAGAAATCATATATAGCAGATTTATATATACAGACGCCTATCTCAAACATAAGGCTCCAGATTGTTTCCACAATGCCAGGACTATCTTTCATATAAATTTTTCCATCTGTAATATCCCGCACAAAATCTTTCATGCGCTTATATAATGCCTTATTAATACCTTTGATTTCTTTTCTATTACGATCCCTCTCTTTCGTTTTTCGCTCCTGTTCGGTTTCCTTCTTATGCGGTACTTTTTTCAAGACATATATGCTGCTATACATCCGCAGGTAATACAAATTTTCCACATTCTGTGGCAGTTTTAATTTTTGTGGGAGTTCATCATCAAGACCATACGCCCGCACTTTTTCCCATTTTCCGGAATAGTACTCGTTTTCGGCTTTCTTTGGTGCTTTCTGCACTCCTCTGGTTTCCAGCATTGCTATTAATTTCTTCTCACTTTTATTTCGATTTGTAATTCTAACCGACTCACTGGCTCTCCAGATGAGCTGACTTGAATTGCTGGACTCTTTTAAAATTTTGTCTCTTTCCCTGACATCTTCTACCTGCTCCAATGCATATAGATCTTTTAGTGATAACTGGAAGCTGTCATCTTTCTGTTTTTCCTTGAGGATATTCTGATCCAGTTTGGCAATCTGCAGTCTGCGCCGAACCGTTGTCCTGGAAAACCCGGTTCTTTCAGCTATCTGAGCTTCCGTATCGCCAAGATCAAGCATCATCTGGAAGCCCTGCGCCTGTTCCGTAATAGTCAAATCATTTCTCTGCATGTTTTCTTGCAACATGATTCCAACCTGGTCTCTGTGGTTCAATCCTTCCGCTATCTTACATGGAAATTCCGTAAGTCCTGCTGCCTTACCAGCAGCAAAACGTCTGTGCCCGATCAGCAGTGTGTACCCTTTCGGAGAATATTTAGAATCTACTTTCCGCAGGTTTTCTTCATCCGGATGTTCCAGATAATCGTTGATTGCCTGGTTATGTTCTTTGTAATCCATCCAGTGTCCCGGAATTACCGTAAGGTTCTGCATGATACCCTGTTTTTTAATTGATTCTGTCAATTCTGAAATATCTCCAAGGTTTTTTCTTGGATTATCCGGATGCTGATAGATCTGATCCGCTGCTATTAATATCATTTGCATGTCTTTCCTCCTATCACTTCTTCGAAGTTTTTCTCATTGCCTACCGCAATTTCAATAATCGGGGCTTTTAACTCCGGATTGATCGCGCATCCGATTTCTGCTGCCTGGTAGAATTTTCTCTTTTTGAAATTGGCCAGTATTGCCCCTACCTGTGCATCTTCCGGAAATAATTGCAAATATTCCTGTAATTCTTTATTTTTCATCTCAGATCTCCCTTGCTACCTTTTTACCAGTTCGCCGCTTTTAGCCATGTGTGCCAGCTCATTCATCGTGAACGATTCCACATAGCTGCTGTGCTCTCCAAACATGTTCGTGAAATGCATCCGGAACCGCACGAACAGTCCGTGTGATGGAATATGCTCCACTACGGCATTTACCCACTTTCTTTCTTTTAATCCCAATGCTCCGATTTTATAAAATTTGTATCTCTGTCCTTCTTTAAACATCGTTTTCTCCCTTTCTCAAAATGGCAGTTCTCCCAGATCAATATCAAGGAACTCTATCCTGCCCTCTTCGTGTTCTTTAGTGCTCTCCTGCTGCCATTTACCGGTAATCTCTTCATGCATCCAGTTCCGACCAAACTCCTGCATGTAGCGTTCATGTGAATACTTACGTTCAAACGCCTGCTGCCCGATCTGGCACAGGAAGATCCGTGCGTCCCGGTTGGAGTGAACTGCATCCGGTCCATATTCATGATGCGCCACGCACAGATACACCCACAGGCCATAATGCTCTGATTTCTTACGATTTGCGGTTCCGAACATGATATGGTGTCTGTGCAATCCTGTAGATGGCAGTTCTCCGTAATATCCCTGTTCGCCAGCCAGATATCTGCAGATATAGCACTCTTTCTCCCTCTGTACGATGCTTTTACTCATTAGCTAAACGGCAGCTCCTCTTCCAGCCCGTCCGGGATTTCCATGAAGCCATCCTCTGATACAGATGCCGGATTCTGCTGAACGGTCTGTCCTGCTGTCTTGCTTTCGGCAAACTCCTGCTCTTCCACGACGACATCTGTGGTGTAAACTTTCTGTCCGTCACGGTTGGTATAGCTTCCGGTCTGGATACGGCCTGCGAGGGCAATCTTGGTTCCTTTACGCAGATATTTTTCTGCAAACTCTGCCTGGCGGCCAAATGCTACACAGCTGATAAAGTCAGCCTTTTGTTCCCCATCGCGGTTAAATCTCCTGTTTACCGCCAGCGAATAACGTGCAATGCATGTCTGCTCCTGCGCGGAGTTCGACTGTGTGTACCGAATATCCGGATCTCTGGTCAACCTCCCCATTAGAATGACTTTATTCATGTTTCATTTTCTCCTTTCAAATGCTCACAAACGTTGATTTTTATCTTACGGACAGGCTTTTACTGTCCTTTGAGTTCTTTGTATTGCCCTATTTCAAGATCTGTCTTTTTCATTTCATTTTGCATCCAGGCAGTATACGGACTTTTACATGTATATTTCACTTGCAGGTTATGAATTTTCGTCTGCTGCTCAATCTGTTCCCACAAATCCCTGTTCTTAATCTCTTTTCCATCAGATCTTGTCCATCCGTCTGTTTTCCATTCCTGCAGCCATCCAAGCATCAAGGCAGACTCCAGATAACGCAGATCTGTGTGGATCACTACACCGCATCCAGGTTTAAGGTGTCCCAGTGCCCGGATCACCGCCGACAGTACCAGACGTTTTCCGGAAGCTTCCATACATCCGATCTCTGACCTGGTGTAAGTATTACCTGCAGGCGAGACATATTCCAGTACATAACAAAAGCTGGCTTTTCCTGGTTTAATGCGCTTACTGGATACCTCTATGTACAGTGACACTTCCATCATTCTCTCTTCACCTCTTTTATCCTTTGTTCTGTATAGCGTAGATACGACATCCCAGTGTATCTGTTCGTTCCGGAAATGATAGAATCTTTTACGATATAGAATCCCAGTGTTGGTTTTGGTCCATCTTCCAGAATCTTTCTCATCGTCCACCGGAAGTATGTCTTTCTCTCCGGTTTCGGTCTGATCAGATTTCTGGACGTATGATAAGGTTTTGTCTTTTCCGCATCTTCGTGATCCTGCTGTTCTTCCGGAACCGGTTTTGCAATGTACTCGGCCAGATCTTTATATCCGCCAGCTTCCCTGATCGGAGTGAAATGGGTGAATCCAAACGTCCAACAATCTGTGATCAGCATATCCGTTCCTTTCGAACACTTTGTTCGGTTCACCAGAATATGCACATGAATACCTCCTCGTTTTCCAATCTCTATCCGGTAGATATATTTCAATATCTCGTCATGCTTTTTGTATCGATACCGAAGCCGCTGCAGAAATAGTGCCATGTCCTTCATGACCTCTTCGTATGATTTTCTGGTTCCCTTTGGATACTTCAATGTCACCCACAGGTCTGATGGATAGAAATTGGCTTTGATCAGCCGGCGGATCCGGTTCTCTTTATTAATTTGATTCTGTTTCGCCATCTGCTCCGGAGTTGCCTTTTTCCTCTTTGCTCTCTTCTCACCCTTTGCCCCATACTTCCCGGCAAATTTATATTCAGTTTCTATCGAATTTGAAAATATCCATCTGTCCCGGTTATACATGTCAATTCCTCTAACGTTAATATACTTATACTGGTACGAACGCCGGTCTTAACCGGTTTGTCCTGAAAAAAGGTTTTTTAATGTCCGGACAGGATTTTCCTGGCCGGACTATAGGATTCCACCGTCCTGCAGTCGGACGTTTGCGTGTATTTATAATCAAATTTAAAAGGTATGTACTGCAGCTAACGTATCAAAAATCATTTGAGAGGTTCCAATAATTTTAAACGTCCGACTGCAGGACGGTGGATCTATATTATTCTTTCGGGATCATGACTCCCGCAAAAATTTCTTCTAAGGCATCTGCTTTTTCTGCATACTCATTATCTTTCTGGCGCAGCCCTTTTGCTATCGTCTCCATTATGGCAATAATAAATGGTGTATCTTTCATCGGTTTTCCATTTATTACTGCTGAAAATTCGTCTGCGTAGCTGTTCATTTTATTTGATGCCCATTTCATGGTTTCGCTGGCATCTTTCAGCTGTGCCTCCATATATACTTCTATGAATCTTTTTTTGTAATCCATTTACTTTTTCTCCCTTTTCTTTGCGTTATACAGGTAATTACCTACCTGCTTTTCTGTCAGCTTCATTTCTTCTGCAATCTGTTTGTATGTCCAGCCTGCATTTCTTAATGCAATCATTTTTCCAACATCCACATCATTCTTTGACACTTTTGTTTTCTTCGGTTTCGGGGGGGGGAGTTTCTGTTGGTTTAGTGACATGTTCCGCTCCCTGATCTGGCGCATCATCCCATTCTGGCACATTGTCGAACAGATCTGTTTCACCCATCTCTTTGGATGTGTGCCGGGTAGTCCGTGATATATCACCACTTGTATGTATCATTTTCCAACTCTGCAATTCATCCACACATTTTTCACACAGATCCAATGTGACGGTTTCTCCATCCATTACAGATGCATCTTGTTCTCGTCCAACCCGTTCAATCACGGCAGTAAATGGATTTCCTATAATTTCAATACCGCAGTGATCACAAGTGATCTTCCATTCTCTCATCGGTTCATTACCTCCATTATGGCGGCAGTTTTAATACACAAATCCTTAAGATTCTTCAATTCTTCTTTTTCCATTTGCTTTTTCATCTCCTGTCTGCTATACTCCAGACATAGGTTTTATACCTATGCCATTAGTCAGAGCGTGTACTTTCTCAGGGTCTCACGCTCTTTTAATTTGTTCAGAATTATTCCTGCACCGGCAATCGCCAGTCCAATAGCTGTGATCTTCACCGCCAGAACAAATCCGGCTTGTCCCTCACTAGACAGCCCCATCATTCCGATGGAGGCTATTCCAAGACCTGCGGCGCATAGTCCGAATGCAATCTTATTTTTCATCTTCTGTATCCTCCAGATTAATTTCTTCTACTACCGAGATCATCATTAATCCAAGCACCGCAACGCCTCCGGCCAACATCACCAGAATTGCATTTATTACCGTGTGTGGTCTGCCAAAATACAGGAATACAAACACGGCTGCTGCCACTATCGATATGATGATTCCGGCAATTTTCATCTTGTTCATGGTTTTATCCTTCCTTTGCTTCTGGCATATTCTCCTGCTCAGCTTTCTCTTTCTTCACACGCTCTGCATGTTTCAGAAAGCGTTCCGCCGCCTTCATCAGTGCATTCTTGCGCTTCGTTCTCTCTTCTTCTGGAAGATCTGGGAAATGCACTCTGACTTTGCATCCATCAATGTTAAATGTCTTTACCTTGGAATATGTCATGCTCTCACCTTCCTCTCATAGAAGATATGTGTTTGTAGGTTGTCTGGTTACGGTTCCTAATTGCTTTTTCTGCCGTTTTTTCCTATACTTTGATATGTAGACTCCCGCCAGAATCGAATGCCAAAGAAAGGATTTGCTATTATGTCTCACATTTTTACAAAAGAAAATATAACTTTCGCATTATCAATTTTTGGAAGCTTATGAACTTTATTCACATTAATTCATACATTTTTAATTAACAGAAAGCAGCTTCAAATGCGTGTAAATGGTCATGTATTTGGTGACGTAAAAAAAATGATTGTTCTTTATGTCTCATTCGCAAATAAATCCAGGCTTCCTATATCCGTTACAGATATCTGTATTAAAATAGACGATACATACTATCCTTGCTTACAGCCTCCAATTATTGCTTACGAAGAAACAAAAAAAGTAAACGGTGCAGTTGTTTCGCATAGATCAATCTCTTCTCTTTCCATACCAATTAACATTTCTTCTCTCAGTGGAACTTCCGGATATATTTGTTTCGAATTTCCCGAAGTTTCTTTTCCATCCAATGCCACTGAATTGACTTTTTCAGTATCATCCAATCGCGGCAAGGTATTTGAAAAGAAACTTCCACTAGGCCGTCCGCTTCACTGACGTATTTTCTTTCAGTCTCTATAATTTCTCCAACCGGGCTATGATCCGCTCGGATAGCCTCTGTGTCACCAGCACTCAGGCTATCTTTTTCTGTCATCCATCTAATACCAAGTTTCACCATATTGGCGGCTGAATCTAAAACACCTTTGTTTACCAATATTTCGTTATTTGTTCTTGCCATCGCTACTCACTCCCTTCTTGCTCTGCTGGATCATCTTCTGTTGCGAATAATCCTACGCATCCCACAGAACACTGATCAGATACGCATTCAACGACATTCCTCTCTTTTTGGCTTCCTGCTTTAATTTTTCATAAAGCTTTTCCGGAAGCCGGATTGTTGTCTGTACCATCTCATCACCTCTCTTTCGATATCAAAATGATAGCAAAACCATAGAGGTTTGTCAATAGACTTTGACATTTATTTTATTCTACTTTTAGTAGAGTAACAAGGCAAAAAAATATTGTTTTGTGGAATTCTATAAATCCTAGAAAGCATTTCCATTTCTGGAATACCCGGAACTATTTTTCCTTTTTCCCAATTTACAATTGTCGTTTTAGATACATGCATTCTTTTTGCCACTTCCTCTTGCGTCATGCCCGCATTCACTCTAGCCGCCGCAAGAGAAATTTGTAATGTTTCCAATTTCTCACCTCTTTCTATCCCCCGTATAGCCGATAGGACAGCTATAGACTACTTATTTTTCTTTACCAGATTTGCCAACAATACAACCATCACAATATCCAATGTAATCTGAATAATATCCATTGTTATTCCAAACATAGTTTTCACCGCCTTTCGACTTATTTCAAATATATCTTGACAATGAACCATATAAAAGGTATTTTTTTCTAAGAGGGAGATCTCTCTCCCTCCACCATACTCAGTTTGCCAGTTTATTGATTAAATCAACGATTTGACCAATTAGACTGATTATGGCTGTGACAAGTGCGATAGTTGCGATATCGTGCTTGTCTTTTTTATTGCCTTTCTTTTGGCTCATTGTTTTCACCTCCCTGTCATTTGATGATATAAGTATAACTCTACTTTTTGTAGATGTCAATACTTTTTGTAAACTTATTTGAATTTTCGTATTGATTTTTTCTACTTTTTGTAATATAGTAAACTTACAAATACAAAAGGAGGGTTTCTATAATGAGTGATGATAAATACAAACAAATATTTTCACAAAATCTCCGATATTATATGTCTATAAATAACAAGGAACAAATTGATCTCATAAATGATTTAGGATTCAATAAATCTGCTGTATCTACATGGTGTAATGGGACAAGACTTCCACGCATGGATAAAGTAAACATGTTGGCAGAATATTTTAATATTAATAGATCCGATTTGATAGAAGATCGTCAAACAGTACCTGATACAACTGTCAAAAGTTTCCAATGCGATACTGATGATGAAGCAAACTTAATTCTCTCCTATCGCAAATTAAACGATAAGAACAAGCAGAAATGCACTGCATATACCAATACACTTCTTACCACACAAAAAATGGAAGATGAACTTGTTTTAAATGCCGCACATGACAATGGTGCAACCCCAGATCAGAAACGGCATGCTGATGATATTATGAAAAACCCTGACGAATGGGAGTGATCATGTGACTTACGAAGAACTTCTAATAAAATCAGAACATGATAATTTAATTGTAAAAGAAAAAGATATCCCCGGTTATGGTGGACGGATTTACAAAAATCGTATTGCAATCCATAAAGGATTAAAAACGCAAACTGAAAAAGCCTGTATACTTGCAGAGGAACGCGGACACCACTTCACAACATCCGGTGATATTATAGATCAGACAGATATCCAAAACCGAAAGCAAGAGTTTCGTGCCAGAATGTGGGCATACAATGAAATGGTTGGATTAATGGGAATAATAGATGCTTACAAAAATGGTTGCCGGAACAGCTATGAAGTAGCTGAATATCTGGAAGTAACAGAAGTATTTCTGAATGATGCACTGAACGCATACAGGGATAAATATGGAGTGTACACCACGGTAGACAACTATATAATCTATTTTATCCCAGGTTTGACTGTATTTAAAAAAGAATAAAAAATTTTACACTGTTATTACTACCAATTACAATTTATGGTAAATATATTTTACAAAAGTAGAAAGGATTTTATTATGGGATTTGGAGATATTTTCAAAATCAAACAATTTAAATCAGAAATTGAACGCCTCACTGCTGAAAACCAGGCATTATTTAGCGATAATTCGTCTATGCATCAGAAAATGAGTGAATTAGGTATATACGATTATCTCAAAATAAAAGAAATGATTTCTTCCCTTGAAAAAGAATACGCTCAAAAAGAAGAAGATTTAAAAAATAACTATGAAAAACAACTGGAAAATTCTCATAAACGTATAAAAAAAGAATTACATGATTTAGAGCAGGAAGTTTCTAAAAAATCGATCAAATGCGATGAAATTACTGCTATCCTTACTTCTTTATCTGCTCAAGAAGAAAAATTGTCAAAAAATATAAAAACTCAGACAAATAAGTTGAACAAAATCAAAGAGCTGGTAAAGGCCATCAATTATACTTTTGATAATTATTTAAATTATGAGCCATCGGCCGCTGCTCTCCGTTTTCCGGAAAATAAATTATCAGATATTGAAGAAATCAGCCCATCTGTAATTTTGAAACTTCACTGCATGGATGTAAAAGATCTGCGCAAAGCTTACCGCCAGAACGATAAACAGATTGATTCTGTATTGCAGAAATATTCAGCTCGTTATACCACAAAAGCAAATCAGGCTATTTACAAACTCATGGTGCTTGCATTAAGATCAGAGCTTCAAAATATTTTATACAATTTAAAATATGAAAAACTAGATACATCCATTGAGGACGTGAAAAAAGTTACCCAGAAATTCTTATTGGTCGCTGGTGAGGGAAATCAGAGTATTGCCGGTACACTCACAAAATTTATCGGAGAAATCGAATATCTCTTTATCAACGCAGTAAAAATTGAATACAATTACTACGTTAAGAAGGAACAGGCTCGTCAGGAACAGATGGCTATTAGAGAACAAATGCGTCAGGAAGCACAGGAACGTAAGGCTCTTGAAGAGGAACGTAAGAAAGTTGAAAAAGAAGAATCCAAATATCATACTGAAATTGAAAAATTAAAAGAACAGCTGACACAGGCTAAAGAGAATGAACTGGAACAGTTAAATGCACGTATTTTGGAATTACAGTCACAACTTGCAGATGTTATCGTCAAAAAAGAAGAAATTTCCAATCTTGCCAACGGAAAAGCCGGCAATGTATACGTTATCAGTAATCTTGGTTCCTTTGGCGAAAATGTATTCAAAATCGGTATGACACGTCGCCTTAATCCGCAGGATCGTGTGAATGAGTTGGGCGATGCTTCTGTTCCGTTCAAATTTGATGTGCATAGCTTTATCTTTTCAGATGATGCCGTTGGTTTGGAGAAGAAGTTACATACCATTCTTAATAACAAACGTGTAAATAAAGTAAATATGAGAAAAGAATTTTTCTATACAACCATTGATGAGCTTGAACAGTTGGTAACAGATATCGAGCCAACCGCAGAATTCAACAAAACTATGTTGGCCGAAGAATTCAGACAGTCTCTATCATCAGATGAAAACTATTCCAACGATTATTTTTTGTCCGATGAAGAATCCGATGAGGACGATGATTAAAACTTACACTTCCCCTGCTCCCTGTGGGCGGGGGAACAATAAAAAACTAAATAACATATTTACCAGGGGAGCTGGAGGACGTGCTGCACCCGTCCGAGCCTGTCGGAGGTGGTGCATATGAGTACATATGAGGAATTACAGCTGATTGTATCCGTTGCGGTACTGATTGTTGCAATACTGAGTTATACGCATAAAAAATAGCCGTCCTGACCCTGAGAAAGTCGACGACTATTTTTCGTAAATTAAATTGATTTTCGCCGGGCGGGTGAGCTGCATTCACCTTCCAGCTTTCCTGTTAAGTATATTATAACAAATATGCTTTAAATGTCAATTTAAAAACCGGCTCCTGCTACCAACAGGAACCGGCAAGGAATAACATCCGAAAATGATACTCCCAATTAGCAAAAATATTGTATCATCTTCGGAACAGCTTCGCAAGCGGAACACCCGTTCCCCGCTGGCTGTTATTTTTATACCCATTTTTACATATTTTTACTTAGGAGGATGATGACATGCAGGAAACAAACATCTCTATCAATGAAATTATCATGTATCTGCGCAAATCCCGATCAGATGATCCGTATATGACTGTGGAAAAAGTCCTTGCCCGGCATGAGCGGCAGCTCCAGGACTATGCTCTCTCCTCTTTCGGATCCATCATTCCGGAAGAACGGATTTTCCGGGAAGTTGTTTCCGGGGAAACCATTGCGGACCGTCCGGTTATGCAAAGCGTCATGAAATACCTTGAGAGCGGTCAGATCAAAGGTGTGCTGGTCATTGAGCCACAGCGTCTCTCCCGTGGCGATCTAGAGGACTGCGGACGCATTATCAATGCATTTCGGTATACAAATACTCTGGTCCTTACTCCACCGAAAACTTATGACCTCTCTGACGAGTACGACCGGAAATTTTTTGAAATGGAACTGACCAGGGGAAATGATTATCTGGAATATACCAAGAAGATTCTGAACCGCGGGCGGCTGGCATCCGTCAAGCAGGGAAACTACATTGGGAGCATCGCTCCTTACGGATATCGCAAGATTAAAACCGGCAGTGGAAAAGATACCTCACACACGCTTGAAATCGTTCCTGAGCAGGCTGATGCTGTCAGAATGATGGCACAACTCTACCTTGCAGGAAATGGATTCACACGGATAGCTGCGCATCTGGATTCTCTTGGAATCAAGCCACTGAAATCTGATCACTGGTCTTCTGCTGCCATCAGTGATATTTTATCCAATCCGGTTTATATCGGAATGATACGCTGGAATCATTTTAAAACAATCAAAACAATGCAAAATGGCCAGATTGTAAAATCCCGTCCTACTAACCGCGGAACAGATTACATCCTGGTGCCAGGCAAGCATCCTGCCATTCTCGATCAAGGAACCTTTGACGCCATTGCACAGCGCCGTGGGAAATCTCCAAAGATAAAACGTGGTCATGAACTGCGAAACCCGTTCGCCGGGCTGGTCTTTTGTGGAACTGCCGGATGCGGGCGCTCCATGACATTCAAACAGTTTACAAACTACCGGAGCAAAGTTCCCCGCCGGTCAGAAAGTATGATCTGTCCAAATCAACGTATCTGTCATACCAAATCGGTACAATATAGTGCTTTTGTGGAACGTGTAAAAGAAATATTATCAAAGACGGTGGATGATTTTGAGATTAAATTACAGAATGATGATGGGAATATTGTCCGGATCCATGAGAATATCATCCGGAATCTGGAACAGGATCTGGTGAAATTAAAGGATAAGGATCTGCGTCAGAAAGATGCTTACGAAGATGGAATTTATACCAAAGAAGAATATGCTTCCAGAAATGCCAAGCTGCAGGAACAGATCTGCGAAGTGCAGCTTTCCATCCAACGGGCAAAAGATACCATGCCACCAGAAGTTGATTACCAGGAACGGGTTTCCCGTTTTTCTGACTGCCTGTCTAAATTTGAAGATACGGATATTTCAGCATCGGAAATGAACTTACTCCTCAAATCCTGCATTGAAAAAATCATATATCACAATTCCAGTGAATCCAAACCTGGTATCGGGCGATTCGTTGCCAATCCCTTTGAACTGGATATCTACCTGCGCCTGTGATCTTTGGCGCAGGCATTATTTTACTGTATTAAGGCTTTTTCTGCCTGTAATCTCCTAGTTTTATGCAAAAATAATCACTTCCATCATGTATGAGCGAATGAATTTGCTCAAAGAAGATGGAAGTGACTATTACATATAATAAGAAGGTTTGAAAAACTTGTATATGGGTAGTGTAAATTATTCTGTGTAAACCTCTCAGATTGATGATAAAATCATAGGTTTATAGAATACAAAAATATAATGTAATGGGCTGAATGGCATACTTTGCTGTTCAGCCTGTTGTTTATTTAGTAGCATGGATTCTATTGCATGTCAAGGGCGCCCGAGAAAATCGGGCGTTTATTTACCCTTGATATGCGATTGAATCTGTGCTTAATCGATATCCTCTGGCTGGATCCGATCCCCAAAATAGATGCATAACTGATCCAGTGTCAGACCCCAGTCCCAAGCCTTTCCGGTCCATTTTTTTGTAGCATCCATCATTGCCAGATAGAGCATCTTGAAAAGTGCATCATCAGTCGGAAAAATAGTCTTGGATTTCGTAACCTTGCGTAGCTGGCGGTTAAAATTTTCGATGGAATTTGTAGTGTATATTAATTTACGTATCTCAGATGGATATTTAAAATATGTGGATAATTGTGTCCAGTTATTTCTCCAGGATCCAATGGAAGCAGGGTATTTTTTGCCCCATTTTTCTTCCAGATCTTCCAAGGCTGTGAGGGCAAGATCTTCTGTATCAGCTTTGTAAACCAGCTTTAAATCCGCCATAAATGGTTTTAAATCTTTGTAAGAGATAAATTTTGTAGAATAACGAATCTGATGCACAATACACCTTTGGATCTCCGCCTGTGGGAATACTGCATGAATCGCATCCCCGAATCCGGTCAATCCATCCACAGATACGATCATGATATCCTCTACACCTCGGTTTTTTATCTCGTTGAGGACGGACAACCAGTATTTTGCACTTTCATTTCCTCCTACCCACATGCCGAGGACCTCACGTTTTCCGTTCAGTTTAACACCTATAGCAACGTAAACTGCCTTTTTTACCGTTCGATTGTCCTCCCGAACATGGAAATGTACCGCATCCATAAAAACAATGGCATATTTTCTTTCCAGCGGCCGGTTTTGCCATTCTTTTGCGATAGGAAGGATTCGATCTGTCATATGTGATATCATTTCTGCGGATGCATCCACACCATAAACATCTTTAAGATGAGCGGAAATATCCCTTGTCGTCATTCCTTTTGCATACATAGAAAGCACTTGATCTTCAATGTTTGAGATATCTGTCTGATTCTTTTTCACAATCTGCGGTTCAAAATCTCCTTTTCGATCTCGTGGTATATCCAGATCAATCGTTCCCATTGAAGAGGTGACAGTTTTAGGACTATAACCATTACGGCTATCGTCTGTCTCTTTGTTCTTGTAGTCATACTTGGAATATCCAAGGTGATCATCCATTTCAGCTTCTAACATACCTTGCAGCGTTTCGCCTAACAGGTCTTTCAGCATGTCCTGGATATCCTGAGCATCCTTGGGTTGATAATGTTCCAACAAGCTGTTGATGAACGCTTTGCGTTCTGGATCCATTTTTCTTCTTCGTGCCATAAAAAAATCCTCCTGAATTGATATTTATTTTAACATCAATCCAAGAGGATATATAGCTCTTTTAGAGTTTACACAGAATTAATTACAGTCTCTGTATATGACTATATTACACGATTACTCTGCCTTTTTCAACTCTGGCAGTAATATTTCCGGAATAATCAAAATCAACTTTTCCATTGCGGACGTACCATACGCCCTGATCATTTTTTGCCAGTCCGGTATAATTGAAGTTTACTGCGCCTCCCTGCAGGTAGAACCATCCATTTTCATTTTGTGCCAAACCGGTATAATCAAAGTTTACTTTTCCGTTTTCGATTCTCCACCAGCCGTTTTCATTCTGGGCGATTCCTGTGTAGTTAAAATCAACAGCGCCATTGGTTACTTTCCACCAGCCGTTCTCATTCTGAGCTACGGTATTTGCCCCGAAATTAACCACACCGTTCCGGACATACCACCAGCCGTTCACATTTTGCGCAAGCCCGGTGAAGTCAGTCGCGACCTGATTGTCTTTGTAATAATACCAGTTGCCGTCTGATGCCGCCTGATCGGCAAGACCGTCCGGGATGTCTGGCTGTGTCAGTCTGCCATGGAACTCCTGCTCCCACAGTGTTTCATCCACCCAGTAGGCTGGGCATGGCTTTCCGTTGACATCGTAGTGCCGGATTACACGATCAACCGGAATGTTGTATTTGCTCATCAGCCCTTTTACAAGATTCAGAGCGTTATTGATCGTCGCTTCTGTTGCTTTTACGGTTCCGTTTTTTATCGTGTCGCACAGCTCCACGTTCAGCGTGTTTGCATTTTTGGCGATTCCATATAGCCGGCCACCACCATTATTGTACTTGTTTCCGCCAACAGACCAAGCAACACGATCGTCTGGGACCGAATGCACTACGGTCGTGTCGTCCACGAAATAGTGCGCTGATGCCTTTCTATTAGCTACCTGAAAATATTTACCGTTATTTTCTGCTGTGTCTCCATCATTACTGGTAAAATGTATAGCGATATACCTGATACTGTGCAATGCTCTATGCGCTCCATAGTTGGTTATAGAAGCCCATATTTCTTTCATGGTGTATGCCATTACTCATTACCTTCTTTCTTTTCGATATACTGTTTGAACAGCTGATGCAGTCCTGTGGATGCCAGACCGCTGAATAATCCGCTCAGGATCACAGCAGGAGAAACATTCCATCCGCTGATCCAGATAGAAAGGATCACTCCCAGCAGCGCACAGACTGTCGGGATATATTTATTATCAACATCCTTCACCCATTTCTTGATCACATACCCAACACACAGGCAAATCCCTACGATTACCGGAATCATGAAATCTGCTAAAAATCCTAAATCTGTCATTTTACTGTCCTTTCTTTTTAAAATGCAATTCTTCAATTTCCTGTTTCATTTTTGTCACCATTCCATTTCCACCTAATTTATGATATGCATCATACATCTCATTGAAATTCTCGTAAGCATAAGATGGGATTTCTCCAAGCCTCATATATTTATCATGATATTCAATCAACTGTACACGCAGAAGCAGCATGGTTCCCTTGCTGTTTGCATCCCTGTCCCTTTTCTGCTTTTTCAGCAACCATACTATGTACCCCATCAATGCCGTTAGTATGATTGGGAGGGCTACATAGTATGTCTGCAGTAGTAAATCATTCACTTTTTTTCATCACTCCCCTCTGCCTACGCTATCGGCTCATCAATCGCAATCATCGGATCAGCGCCTTTATTCTCATGCTACCACACTTCCCATTGCGACATACGTCATGTTGATCACCAGCATGGTTGCTGCTGAATTCTGTCCATACAAATACAGCAATCCATTAGAAATCATGAAAGCTGTAGGTACCGCATTCAGCCAACCATCTCCGCATACCATGCCTGTCCCATATACAATGCTGTTCGGCCTGTACCCTTCCGGAATCGTGCCGGCAGTCCACCACGTTCCTGCATTGCCTCCGATAGCACCCGTGTGCATATACACAGACAGCGAAACCATCCCATCCGCCGTTTTAGTGATCATGTTGGTTTCACATTGAAATTCTGTTAATAACTTTGCCGTACTGACCTTTCCGATATCGTCCATCCGTTTCGACAACATCTCGATTGTCGGCGACACAGAAAACAGCTTCGTCACGCTTGTAATCGTCAGACCGCTCAGTGATACCCGGTACAACGGGAAATCATCCTGCGTTGCTCCGGACAAAATGTTTCCATTGACATAACTCGGAACACTCGTCTGAATGGATGAACTGGCTTTCCCTTTGATCACCACAAGTTCCGCCGATTCTACCTGTAAACTGGTATCTTTTTTATAACGCATCACTATTAAATCACTCCGGTACATCTTCTGCGTACCATTCTGAATGGTCACTTCCTCATAACTGTTCACCGGGATGCGCATGTGCCGTCCCTGGTTGACCAGCTCACCGGATTTAATCTTAATCAGGTTATTTGATACAATCTCCGCTGCAAACTGATTACCGCCGGCCAGGACGTATTTCCCTGTTCCGATCACTCCGGCATGTAATGCTCCGGCTGCTTCCGCTGTCACATGTTCTTTTCCGGTGTGCCCTGTAATAATTTCCACTGCCATTTCATCACGCTCCTATTCTCCAATTTGACATTCTACATTGATGCCACTGCTGTTGACTTTCAGTATCTTTTTCACGATGTCTCGTTTTATCGTAACTCCAGTAATTGTCTCCCGTGCTCCCACGATATCACCGACATCATACTCTGTATTATTTTCAAAATCTGTTTCCAACGTATTTGCTGCCGCCCAAGTTTCCTGCAGTCGCTGTGTGCCACCAGAAATCAATTCATCTTCGGACTCCACGCTGGAATAGTCGTAGGTCTCTGTCACTTCATCCACGCCGAAATACGTCTGTGTTTCTGATATATTCCCCTGCGCATCCATGTACAGATGCCGGACCATCCGCTCACTGAGGTCTCCTTTTCCCAGGCAGATCAGATGATTTACCGGCCGTTCATTGCTGCTGATCTGAAAATTCATCTGGTCAGAATCCCACTCTTCATCCTGGCTATAATCCACCAAAGGTACCGCAGACAAATGCACCTTTCCTTCACGATAATACATGACCAGTTTTGCGCCGGCGCATTTTAACATCTTCCGCATGCCTGTGTATGCATCAATATAACGATCCATCTGATATGAAGTGATTGTGATGCCTGCTTTCTCGCTGGGTGTCTCAAACAGATCTCCAACTCCAATGCGCTGTATCAGAAATCCCAACACCTCATTGGCGTCTCCGGATAACACCAGATAATCCTGCCCGTCATCCGGACACACTATCTTCTTGGACAGTATCCCCTGCCAGGTCCTTCCGGAATAGGTAACCGTCTCTTTTCCAGTATCCACGCAAACACCATCGATCCGGCCACCATACTCCGTATATTTCACATGCCCGTTCACTACATCCTGCATTGCCAGATAATCACCGATACTGCAGCAATGATCGGAAATTGCCATGGTGCACTCAAAATCGTTTTCATCTGATCCGAAAGCCAGATCCAATTCGTATCGATCAATCGCCCCAAGCATTGCGTGATTGGAATCTTCGTGAATCAAGTCCATTTTGGCTCAGACCTCCTCTCATACATGGTGATGTCAAACCCAAACAGCCCACTCCAGGACACGGAATGACTTCCGGAAGCAACCTTCTGAAACACATACCAGTCTCTGTCCTGCAGGTTGTACTGATTGACCTGCTCACCGTCATTTTTCACTTTATATATCTTTTTACTCAGCGAATTAATGACAAGATATTCCCCGGTCTCCAGCTGGCAGTTCACATGGTACTTGTGGCTGCCGATCAGAATCTCCGGATTTTCACATGGACCATAAACTACCATTTCAAAATCTGCATCCGAGATGGCTTCGTTCAACAGGATCCGGCTGGACATCCCGTTGTAATAGTCAAACGGATAATCGTGTGGATAGTCCATATTATTTCCACTGCCAGATGCTTCCTGTGGCTGGAAGGTGTATTTTGATTCTCTTACCCAGTACGGGCGATCTGTTGATATTTCCAGTGATATCCGCATATACCCTTTACGGATCAAATAATCGGTTTTTTTGGAAGCCGTAATGTAACACTGCAGATAATAATCACCGATCACAATTCTTCCATATTCCATGGCCAATACATCTTTTTCTGTACACTCAAACATGGCATTTCTGATTGCTGTGCCATCCGTCTCGTAATCGCATTGAATAATCGCAGGAATTGTCCTGGTTACAATCCCCTTGTTAAAACCGGTTATTTTATTGCTTTTTGAAGTTATGCTCCAGGCAAAATCATGAAGATCATTTTCATTTGCAAAAATATTCTTTTTTCCAAACAAAAGTTCTTCATTCCTATGATTTTTATAAATAAGTTCTTCCAGCATATTACTTCACCTCGTTTACTAACCGTGCAAAATCTCTTCGATTTATCGCAATACTTGCCCCTTCCAGTGCTTGCCGCAGATTTCCGCCCATATTCTCATCAATGGCAAGAATTGCGTCAAGAATTTTGGAAAGGATTGTTATCATACCTTCATTCTGTTCCGCCACCGCATCTGAGATCATCATTTTCAACTTGTAAGCACCACTTACAACTTCATCGCCGGCCTCACCGCCAGCCATGATCTGTCCTTCATTATTAATTCCAAACGCAGTCGGTTTTGTCATTAAAATCGGATCATTCATTGCCTTTTTATACCAGTCAATGCTAAAATGCGGTACTGATGGAGGATTCAAACTAAACTCGCCTTCAATCTTCGGATGCGGCAATTTTAACTTCGGCAAAGACCATTCAAAATCGAAAAAGCCTTTGATCTTATCGATGGCATTTTTGACAACATCTTTTACTTTATCAAAAATCTCCTTGAACTTATCTTTAATCTTGCCAAGTACATTCGTTACAACCTCGTTTGCTTCATTCAGCTTATCCCGCAGAATATTTTTTACTCCATTAACTGCATTACTTACAACTGTTTTTATTGCATCCCATGCGGCCGTGAACACTCCCTTAATGGCACCCATTACCGTCGTAACAACCGACTTGATAGCATCCCACACGGTCGTGATCACTGACTTGATGGCATCCAGTACCGTCGATATTGCCGTTTTAATCGCGTTCCATACCGTTGTAATTACTGTCTGGATCGCTCCAAGTACAGTCGTGATCACCGCTTTGATAGCATCCCAGGCTGTCTGGATAACTCCCTTTATTGTTTCCTGGATCGGTGTCAGGAATGTTACGATGGCATTCCATATGGTCGTCACTGCCGTCTGTATGATCGTCAGCGCCGTTGTGATGGCTGCTGATATCTTGTCCCATACAAACTGGAACAGTTCATATATCGCCTGCAGAATAGGTGTCAGGAAGTCCACAATGGCCTTCCATACGGTTTCGATCACATCCTTTACTGCATTTGCTACGGTATCAATTTTTTCTTTGATTGCATCCCAGATTTCAATGATAGTGTCTTTGCAGTTCTCCCAGATGAACCGGAACGGAACGGTAATGATCTGGAAAACTGCAGACATCAGCTCACCGATGAATAAAAGTGCAAATTTTACTACATTTTTGATGCCTTCCCACACTGTTGAAATAAAATCTTTGATTCCGTTGAAGATGTTCTCCGCCGTTTCCTTGACCGCATTGAATCCGCTTTCGACTTTTTCTTTGATCTCCTCCATTTTCCCAACAATCGCTGTGCGGATCTTCTCCCATATCTCTTTGACATGTTTCCAAAGTTCAGACAGCTTTTCCTTGATCTTGTCCCAGTTCTTATACAGCAGGATTCCTACTGCAATCGCCGCTCCAATCGCAATGATGATAAGACCAATCGGTGATGTAAGAAATGTAAATGCTGCGCCAAGAGCCGTGGTTGCCCCGGTAGCTACGGTACACACACCAGACCAGAGGGTGGTTGCTGCGCTCATGATACCTTCCGCTACGGATCCGGCAATCAGTAGGCCATTTGCAATTCCCATAGTTGCATTCAGGGCAATCTGACCGGCATTCGCCGCAATGATCAATCCAGTAATCGTTCCTGCTGCCACTGCCAATAATTCCAACGCAGTCTTATTTTCGCTGCACCACTGCTTCATGTCCTTGAATCCCTGAATGATATTTTCGATAAAATTACTCAGGACATTGATACTATCTGCAACCAATTCAATTGCACCAACAACCAGATCTAATGCTGTATCCAATAGATTTGATGCATCCTCCGCTGCCTTGCCGCTGGATACATATTCATCTATTTTCTCT
>OBKB01000048.1_pt1 | contig 30526 bp, 47 predicted proteins | sample 1503001 | NCBI WGS metagenome assembly OBKB01 (sample SAMN02044690, study PRJEB22538) | human gut metagenome | reverse complement strand
AAATTCTTATTATGCCTAAAGGATTAAAAGCAGGTCAAAATTTATATAATTGCACCTGTGGTTATCAATGGTTATTTTATATTGCAATATTATGCACAGTTTATAAAGATAATCCAAATAAAAGAAGATATGAAACAGGTGTACTTGAAATATGCAGGAAAAATTTTAAGACATATACAATTGCAACAATATTTATAATACTGTTTTTAACAGAACCCCAATTTTCAAAGTTTTATAGTGTTGCACCTGACGGTTCATTGTCACGTGAAGTAAGGGAAGCAATCGCAGAAACAATAAGGTCAAGTCCATTGGCATATGAATATAAAAATAATAAAAGATTTAAGATTTTAAGGGATTATATATTATTTAAACCAACAAACATTCAATATATACCATTGTCATATTCAACAAGTAGAATGGACGGTAAACTTCCAAATGCTTTTATTTGTGATGAAGCAGGTGCATTACCTATAAGTTACCCAATTGAAGCAATGCGTTCAGGACAGTTAAATATATTAAATAAACTTGGATTTATTATTTCAACAAAATATCCAACAACAGATAATCCATTTGAAGATGAAGTTGCGTATTCAAAAAAGGTGTTAGACGGAATTGAAAAAGATGAAACAAGATTTTCTTTATTATATGAACCTGATAAAACCAAAGGTTGGGAAAAGAATGATTTAATATTGCAACAAAGTAATCCTGTTGCATTGGAAATTAATGAAATATGGGAAGACTTACTTAAAAAAAGAGCCTATGCAATAGCAGTTGAATCAGCAAGGGAAAATTTTGTTACAAAACATTGCAATGTGATTTATCAGGGTGTAGGAACTGAAACATATATTGATGTTAAAGATGTACAAGCCTGTAAAGTTGCAAATATTGATTGGAATAATAAAGTGGTTTATCTTGGTGTTGATTTAAGTGAAACAACGGATAATACAAGTGTTTCAATGGTTGCAGTTGATGATGATAATAATATATTATGTGAAAGTTTTGCATTTATTCCCGAAGGTAGAATTGAAGAAAAATCAATAAGTGAAAAAGTTGATTATTTAAATTTAAGTAGAACAAAAAATGTAATTGCCTGTGGGGATAGAATTATTGATTATAAAGTTGTTGAAAAATTTATATTAAGTTTAGAAGAAAAATATAATGTTCAAATACAAGCAATTGGATTTGATAGATACAACGCAATGTCATCAATGCAAAAAATGGCAGAACAAGGTTATAACGTTGTTGAAATAAGGCAACATTCAAGTGTTCTTCATTCACCAACAAAGTTATTAAAAGAAAAAATATTAAATACTGAATTTCAATATACACAAAATAAATTATTAGAAATAAATTTTCAAAATGCAAAATGTACTTATGACACCAATAAAAACCTTTATGTGTCAAAGAAAAAATCACGTGGAAAAGTTGATATGGTTGTTTCATTAATAAATGCAGTTTACTTATTGGAACAAGATTATTTCTTAAATCAAAGTGATTTTGTAATACAAGTTTTATAGGGGGAAATTTATGAATAATATTAAAGTAAGTGTAATAATCCCTGTTTATAATCAAGAAAAATTAATAATAAAAGCAATTGAAAGCATACCAAAAAGAAGTGATATTGAAATAATTGTTATTGATGACGGTTCAACAGATAATACGTGGAATAAATTATTACAATATACAAATAATCACGAAGAATTAATTAATTTTATACTTTTATATAATAAAGAAAACAAAGGTGTTGCATATACAGTTAATAAAGGTTATGACAATGCAAATGGTGAATATGTTGTTCTTTTAGGAAGTGATGATTACTTTTATACAGATAAATTTAATGAAATAATAAAATATTTAAATGGAACTGACCTTGTTTATTTTAATCTACAAATTAATAATGGTGACATATGGAGATTAACAAAGGAAAATAAAACAGGTTTATGTGGAAGTGTTAAATTTATGAAAAGGGAATTTATAAATGGCACAAGATGTCCTGAAGAAAAACAAGCAGGTGAAGACTATTATTTTTATCAAGATTTATTAAAAAAGAATCCAAGTGAAACTTTTACAGATATTACATTAAAACATTATAATTACCCAAGACAAGGAAGCCTTACATATTTACTTAAAAAGGGGTTGTTGAAGAAATGAAAAATATATTCTATTTTAGGAATATAAATAAAATTGGTGGTATTGAAACATTTTTTTATAATATAGCAAAAAAATATCAAGATTATGACATTACAATTTATTATGAATTTGGTGACACAAAACAAATTGAAAGACTTAAAAAATATGTAAGGGTTAAAAAATATAATGGTGAAAAAATAAAATGTGAAAAAGCATTTTTTAATTTTAATCTTGATATTATAGACAATGTTGAAGCAAATGAATATATACAAATTGCACACGGTGATTATAAAGCAATGGGAATAAAACCAAATACAAATAATAAAATTACAAAATGTCTTGGTGTAAGTAAACAAGTGTGTGACACGTTCAAAGAAGTAACAGGATATGATACAGAACTTGTTTATAATCCAATTGAAGTTATAAAACCAAGAAAAGTTTTAAATCTTATATCAGCAACAAGACTTACTGCAGAAAAAGGAAAAAACAGAATTATAAAACTTGCAAATATATTTGAAGAAAATAATATTCCTTATATTTGGACCATTTTTACTGATGATATAAATGCAATAAAGAATCCAAATATTATTTATATGAAACCAAGACTTGATATTATAGATTACATTGCAAATAATGATTATTTAGTTCAGTTAAGTGATAATGAAGGTTATTGTTATTCAGTTATTGAAAGCCTTTCAATTGGAACACCTGTAATTGTAACTGAATGTCCTGTATTTCAAGAACTTGGTGTTATAAATAATAAAAATGGTTTTATATTAGATTTTGATTTGAAAAATATTCCTATAAAGGAAATATGCAAGGGTGTTCCAAATTTTGAATATAAACCAAAACAAGATACTTGGGGAAAATATCTTGCAAAGGGTGAAAATACATATAAAAAAGATTTAAACACAAAAGTTAAAGTTAAATGCACAAAGGATTACTTTGATATTGAATTAAATAAATTTATTTTTAAAAATGAAATATTTGAAGTAAATAAAATAAGGGCAGAAACATTGGAAGAAAATGATGTTGCAAATATTATTAATGAATAAAAAGGGGGTGAAAAAATGGGATTATTTGATTTTATGAAGAAAAGGGACACAACAGTTGAAACAACAACCACAACAAACCAAGTTGAAACAACACCTGCAGTAAATGATTTATTATTACAAGCCTTAATGAATGATGACCCAATAACACGTGAACAGGCTTTGACAATTCCAACAGTTTCAGGTGCAGTTGATTTTATATCAAATACAATTGCAAGTATGCCTGTAAAATTATTTAAATACAGGCAAGGAAGGGTTGAAGAAATTGAAAATGACATAAGAACAAAGTTGTTAAATAGTGATACAGGTGATACATTGGACGCATTTCAAATGAAAAAAGCAATGGTTGAAGATTACCTATTAGGTAAGGGTGGTTATGCTTATATAAGAAGGAACAGAAATGATATAACAGGATTATTTTATGTTAAAGATATAAGAATTACTGCTTATCCAAATTTTGAACCAATATTTAAAGACTTTTATTTAATCGTAGAAGGTGCAACATATCAACCTTATGAGTTTTTAAAATTATTAAGGTCAACAAAAGACGGTGCAACAGGACGTGGTTTAACTTGGGAAGTTTCAACTGCACTTCAAACTGCATATCAAACATTAACATATCAACTTGGTCTAGTTAAAACAGGTGGAAATAAGAAAGGATTTATAAAATCGCAAAATAGACTTTCACAGGAAGCAATAAATTCATTAAAAACTGCTTGGGCGAACTTATATCAAAATAATACAGAAAATGTTGTTGTATTGAATCAAGGTTTGGAATTTCAAGAAAGTTCATCATCAAGTGTTGAAATGCAATTAAACCAAAATAAGAAAACATTGGCAGATGAAATTAACGGTATATTTCATATATATCCAAATGATTTTGATAAAACTTTTAAGGAAGCAATATATCCAATTATAAGAGCATTTGAAACTGCATTAAACCGTGATTTATTACTTGAAAAAGAAAAGAAAAATATGTTCTTTGAATTTGATGTAAAAGAAATATTAAGAGCAAATATAAAAGAAAGATATGAAGCATATGATATGGCACTTAAATCAGGTTGGAAAACAGTTAATGAAGTAAGAAAAGCAGAAAATGAAAATTACATTGAAGGAATGGACGTATTAAATGTTGGATTAGGTGCAGTTCTTTATGACGTAAACACACATCAATTTTATACACCAAATACAGATACAATATCAACCTTTGAAAAAGAAACAATAGAAGAAAATCCAATTGTTGAGAATACAGAATTATTTGACATAGATGAAGAAGGAACAAAACGGATTAAAAAACGCAATTAGAAAAGGGGGTGATAAAAATGATAATTAATGTAAGAGCAGACACCGTTGAAATATCAGGATATGTAAACGCAGTTGAAAGAAATTCCAAACCTTTGATGTCACGTATTGGACAATTTATTGAAAGAATATGTAAGGGTGCTTTTAAAAAGGCAATTAAAAGAAATAATGACATACACATTCTTTTAAATCACGATTGGGAACGTAACTTGGGAAGTACAAAAGAAGGAAATCTTGAACTTAATGAAGACAACATAGGATTATTTGCAAGGGCAACAATAACTGACCCTGAAGTTGTACAAAAAGCAAGGAACGGTGACTTGGTGGGTTGGTCATTTGGATTTAGTGACAGAGATGTACAAAATTCACTTGAAAATGGAATACCTACAAGAGCAGTTAAAGATTTGGACCTTTATGAAGTTTCAATACTAGACAGGTCAAAGTCACCTGCATATGAAGGCACTTTAATTACTGCACGTGCAGAAACTAATGAAATCCATTTTAGGGGTGATGACTTTATTGATGAAGTAAATATATCAATTGAAGAAGAAAACAACCTTAAAAACGATTCTAAAGAAGATATTTTAAAAGAAACACCAAAAGAAAATACAGAAAAAGAAGATACAAATAATTTAAGGCTTGAACAACAAGAAAATGTTGTTGAAAATAAAAATAATCAAGAAATTGATTATACAAAATATGAAAACTTAATTAAAGAAATAAAGGGGGAAAAATAACTATGGAAAAAGAACTTATGGAAAAGAAAAATGATTTAATTACAAGAGCAGAAGAAGTATTAAATCAAGCTAAAGAACAAAAGAGAGAATTAACAGACGCAGAAGCACAAGAACTTGCAGAAATTCGTGATAATGTAAGAAGAATATTAGAAACTTTAAAAATGAAAAAAGATTTTGCAGAAATGGAAGACAGAAGACCTGACGGTGCAGAAAAAGTTGAGGTTGAAAAGGAAGTTGAAGAAACAAGAAAGAAATGTGAACAAGAAACAAGAGCATTAGAAGAAGAAAAAGCATTTGAAGATTATATAAGGGGTGTTGTAATTAATAATAGAGCAAATAACCTTACATTTGGTGATAATGGTGCAGTTGTTCCTGAAACTATTGCAAACAGAATTATCAAGAAAGTATATGATATATGCCCAATACTTGAAAGAAGTTCAAAATACAATGTAAAAGGAACATTTGATATACCATATTATGATGAATCTACAACATCAATAACAGTTGCATATCAAAATGAATTTTCAGCACTTTCATCAAACGTTGGTGAGTTCACAACAATTTCATTAACAGGATATTTGGCAGGTGCATTGGTTCTTGTTTCAAGAAGTTTAATAAACAATTCAAAATTCGATATAATCGCATTTGTAATTGATGAAATGGCTTATCATATTGCAATGTTTATTGAAGGTGAATTGTTAAATGGTACTGAAAACAAAGTTGAAGGACTTTCAACATTAACAAACAAATTAACATTAACAAGTACAAGTGCAATTACAAGTGATGACCTTGTTGATTTACAAGCAAAAGTAAAAGATGTATATCAAGATAATGCAATTTGGATAATGTCAACTGCAACAAGAACTGCAATAAGAAGTTTAAAAGATGAAATGGGAAGATATTTATTACAAGATGATATATCACTTCCTTTTGGAAAATCATTACTTGGAAAACCTGTATATGTCAGCGATAATATGCCTGAAATTGGTGCAGGAAATACTGTAATTTATTATGGTGATATGAGAGGATTGGCAACAAAATTTAGTGAAGATGTAAACATTCAAGTATTGCGTGAAAAATATGCTGACCAACACGCAGTTGGTGTTGTTGGGTGGTTAGAATTTGACGCAAAAGTTGAAGACGCACAAAAAGTTGCAAGATTAGTAATGGGAACTGCTTCAGTTTAATCAGTATAAGGGGTGATTTAAATGTATAAAGCATTAAAATCATTTTGTGGTAAAGTTTCAATGAAAAAAGGTGAAACAAAAGACATAGATGATAAAGATGTAATTAAAGACTTGCTTAATGCAGGTTATATTGAAGAAATAAAAAATGAATCAAAAAAAATTATTACTAAAGCAAAAGAAGAAATAAAAGATACAGAAGAAAAAATTGAAGAAGAAGTAAAAAAACCAAAAACTTCAAAAAAGAAAAAATAAAATTTAATTATTGTTGTTCAGGCAACTTCCTTTTATTAGAAAGGAGATTATAACAATATGAATGAAATTACAAAAGTTAGTGATATAACTGCAAATGATTTGGCAGATTATATAAGACTTATAGAAACAACAGAAGATGATATTCAAACTCTTAATAATTTATTAAATGTTGCAACTACTTTCATTGTTAATTACACAGGAAGGACACAAGAAGAACTTGATAATTATCAGGACTTTGTAATTGTTGTTTTAATCCTTGTTCAAGATATGTGGGATAATAGAACACTATATGTTGATAAAAGTAATTTAAATAAAGTGGTTGAAACAATTCTTGGTATGCATTCGGTGAACTTACTATGAAAAGCAATATGATAAATGCAGGAAAATATAACAGAAAAATAATAATTTATCAGGTTGTAGAATCAAAAGATAAAGACGGATTTCCAATAAAAGTTGAAACAGAAGTATTAACAACTTATGCTGATGTTAAAACATTAAGGGGTTATACATTAATTACAAATGACACAGACTTTGAAAAGGCTTATGTTAATTTTACTATTAGATACCCACACAAAACAGAAATTACAAGGGATATGTTAATTTCATTTAGAAATAAAACATATTCAATTGAATATTTAAATAATATTGATTTTGCAAATGTAGAACTTGAGATACAAGCAAAAGAAGTTACACATTAAGGGGTTGATATTATGGCAAAATTTGATATGCAATTACCAAAGGAAATTATTAATGACATAAATTATATTGATAATAATGCAGACAATATATTTGGTCAAATGACAAAGGCAGGTGCAGAAACAGTTTATAAAAATATTAAAACCAATATTCCAAAAAGTTTTGCAGGAAGTAATATAATGAATTGTTTAAAAATAACAAAGATTTATAAAACACCAAGTGACGGTGGAATAAATACAAAAGTTGGATTCTATGGATATTTTATAAATGAAAATGGTGTTGAAACACCTGCACCTTTGGTTGCGAATGTTTTTGAATACGGTTCAAGCAAATTTACTAAAAAGCCTTTTTTTAGAAGGTCATTTAAAAAAGCACAAATAGAACAAGCAATGCTTGAAGCACAAAAACAATATAGTAAAGGAATTATAGAAGAATGAATGAATTGATTGAAAATTTATTTAAAAATTTTACTGTGGAAAATGTGGAAATACCTGTGGAATTTTTAAGATACACAGGACATAATACAACATATATAACTTATATGGAACATCATATTGATGATACGTATTATACAGATGATGAACTTACAAACTTTGTAGATTATTATGATTTTGATGTATATTCCAAAGGAAATTATATAAATGTTATTAAGAGTATGAAAGAATTATTAGAGCAAAACGGGTTTAAATGGCAACCAAGTATGACTTCTGCAGATATGTATGAAGATGATACAGGTTACTTTCATAAAACCTTAAGTTTTGCTTATATAAAAGATACTGAAGAAGATAATATTACTTCAGTTTAAAAATTAAAAAAGGGGGAATAAATAAATGGCAAAAATAGGTTTAGACAACTTTTTATATGGCAATTTGACGGAAGCACAGGACGGAACACCAACATATGGTGTTGGTCAAAAGCCGGGAAAGGCAATAAATTGTCAAGTTTCTATTTCAAATAATAGTGCTTCACTTTATGCAGATAATGTTCTTGCAGAAAGTGATACAAGTTTTCAAAACGGAACTGTTTCAATAGAAATTGATAATGCAGATATTACCACACAAGCAAATTTATTGGGACATTCAGTTGATAGTGAAACAGGTGCTATGACAAGAAATGTTGATGACGTTGCACCATATGTTGGATTTGGAAGAATAATAACAAAAATGGTTAATGGTGCTTATAAATACAAGGTTGAATTTTTATACAAAGTAAAATTTAGTGAACCTTCACAGGAAAATGCAACACGTGGTGAATCAGTTGAATTTGGAACAACTACAATTGAAGGTGTTGTTTCAGCACTTACAAGTGGAAAATGGTCAACAACTGCAACATTTGATACTAAAACAGAAGCACAAACATATTTGAATAGTTTCTTTACTGCTTCAGTTTAATTTAAAGTAAAAGCAAGTTTTAGGGTAGGTAATTTTATTATACCTGCCCTATTTTTAAAAGGGGGATAAATGTAATGAAAGAAAATGAAAATAAAATAAAAGACTTTTACACAGAAATTGAATATAAAGATAAAAAATATAAAATGTATTTTAATTTAAATGTTATGGAAGAAATACAAAGTGAATATGGTACTTTTGATAATTGGACAGATTTAGTGGGTGGACAAGATAAAAAAGGAAAACAGAAAGAAGTTGATATTAAGGCACTTATATTTGGATTTAAAGCAATGCTTAATGAAGGTGTAGATATTCAAAATGAAGATGAAGGAACAGATATAAAGCCTTTTACATCAAAACAAATAGGAAGATTAATAACAGAAGTTGGTCTTCTTGAAGCAAATCAAAAACTAATGGACACAGTTCTTGAAAGTACAAAAAACACAAAAAACGCATAATTCCTGATGAAGAAGAAAGAGAAAATACACCAATTGATTTTACGTGGTTTTACTTCATTGGGAAAAATAAATTAAATCTTACATATAGAGAAACAGGAAGACTTACATTAAGAACATTCCTGAAATTATATCAACATTATAAAGATGATTTTGATATTGAATTAAGATTAAAAAATAATAATATGACTTATGAAGAATTATATAATAAGTCACAAGAAAATGAAGAATGGTTTTAAATTGTTTTTTGTGAAACAATTACGTGAAACCATTGAAATTTAAAAGAAAGGGGGGTATTTAAATAATGTCTTCTTTTGGTGGAAGTATTAAATTAACAGGTGAAGAAGAATACAGACGTGCATTAAAAAATATTACAACAGGTTTAAGGGAAGTTTCAAGTCAATTATCACTTACAACAACACAATTTCAAAATAGTGATAAAAGCACAGAAAGTCTTAAAAAAGCACAACAAGACCTTGCAAAAATTTATGACCAACAAAAAGCAAAAGTTGAACAATTAAGAAGTGCATATGAAAGTTTTAAGTCAAAAGTTGAAGTACAGGCACAGGCACACCAAAAATTGGTTGCAGAATATAACAAAGAAAAAGCAGAACTTGAAAGATTAGAAAAGACAGTTGGAACTACTTCAAAAGAATATCAAGACCAAAAATCAAAGGTTGAAGATTTGGCAAAGAAAGTTGCAACAAGTACAAAAAATTATGATGATAACCAAAATGCACTTTCAAAAATGGGAACAGAATTAAACAAGGCTGAAAAAGATTTATCAAATACTGCAAAACAAATGGACGAATTGGGAAAAGAAACCAAAGAAACAGAAAAAGAAGTTAAAGGTGCAGGTGACGGATTCACAGTATTTAAAGGTGTACTTGCAGACTTAACATCAAAAGCAATACAAAGTGCATTAAATGGATTAAAACAACTTGGAAGTGCATTAATTGATGTTGGAAAACAGGCAATTACAAGTTATGCAGATTATGAACAACTTGCAGGTGGTGTTGAAACTTTATTTAAAGATAGTGCAGATGTAGTAAAAAATTATTCACAACAAGCATATAAAACTGCAGGTATGAGTGCAAATGAATATATGGAAACAATAACATCATTTAGTGCTTCATTAATACAAGGTCTTGGTGGAGATACCAAAAAAGCAAGTGAAATTGGAAATATGGCAATTATTGATATGAGTGACAACGCAAATAAAATGGGAACAGATATATCAATGATTCAAAATGCTTATCAAGGATTTGCAAAAGATAATTTTACTATGCTTGATAACTTGAAATTGGGATTTGGTGGAACTGCAGGTGAAATGGCAAGGCTTATTAATGAAACAGGTGTAATGGGTAAAAGTTTTAAAGCAACTGCAAAAAATGTTAAAGACGTTCCATTTGATAAAATGGTTGAAGCAATACATAAAGTTCAAGAACAAATGGGAATTACAGGAACAACATCACTTGAAGCAAGTCAAACAATATCAGGTTCAGTTAATTCAATGAAGGCAAGTTGGCAAAATTTACTTACAGGTATTGCAGATAGTAATCAAGAAGTTGGTCCATTAGTTGACCAATTTGTTGATAGTGTTGCAACTTCTTGGGAAAATATAAAACCAAGAATAAGACAAACAATTGACGGAATTAAAGAAATGATTGCAACTATATTTGAAAAACTTCCTGAAATTGCAGAAGACATTCCCGAATTAAAACCTTTAGTTACTGCATTACAATTTATTGTGGATAATGGACCTGTAATTATTTCAACACTAGCAGGTATTGTTGCAGGAATAACTGCATTTAAGGTTGCAGGTATGATTACAACATTAATTACAGGATTTCAAACATTTTTTGCAACAATTCAAGCAGGTCAAGGAATAATGGCAGCATTAAACGTAGTAATGGCAGCAAATCCATTTGGATTAATAGCATTTGCAATTGCAGGTTTAGTTACTGCATTTATAACTTTATGGAATACAAGTGAAGAATTTAGGAACTTTTGGATTGGTTTATGGGAAAATATAAAGAGTGTTGTATCAACTGCTATTGAAACTATAACAGGTGTATTTAATACTGTTGTAGATTTTATAAAAAATAATTGGCAAAGTTTATTATTGTTATTAGTAAATCCATTTTGGGGTGCATTTAACTTATTATATGATAATTGCGAAGGCTTTAGAAACTTCATAGACGGTTTTGTTCAAAATATAAAAGATTTCTTTATGCAAATACCTGAAAAGGTAGGAGAAATGAAAGATAAAGTAGTTACATTCTTTCAAGAATTACCATACAATATAGGTCTTGCAATTGGTGAGCTTATAGGCAATGTAATTAATGGTTTCAATAGTATAAAAGATTTTATAATGATAACAGTTCCTGAAATAATTAATAATATTGTAACCTTCTTTAGTGAACTTCCAAGTAAAATATGGACTTGGCTTTCAAACGCATATCAAAGGGTTTCATCTTGGGGTGAAAGTGTAAAAAGTAAAGCAATTGAAGTTGGAACAAACTTTTTAAATAATGTAATTAATTTCTTTAAGGAACTTCCAAGTAAAATATGGAATTGGCTTTCAAATGCAATTGATAAAGTAAGACAATTTGGTTCAAATATGACGGAAAAAGCAAAAGAAGGTGCAAGAAATACACTTAATGCAGTTGTAAATGGATTACAAGAATTACCAAATAGGGTTGCAAATATAGGAAGAAACATTGTTGAAGGTTTATGGAATGGAATTAAAAATGCAGGTGGTTGGATTAATGATAAAGTTGGTGAATTTGCACGTGGTATTCTTGACGGAATGAAAAATGCACTTGGAATACAATCGCCTTCAAAGGTTTTTGCTGATGTAGTAGGTAAAAATATTGCACTTGGTATTGGTGAAGGTTTTACAGATGAAATGAAAAATGTTAGTGCAGAAATGGAAGGTGCTATTCCAACAAACTTTGATACAGGTGTTACACTTAATGGAACAAGTGCAAGTTTATCAAATTATGCAAGTGATTATTCTTATAATAGAATAGTTGAAGCATTTCAAGACGCATTATCATCAATGAAAATTGAACTTGATGATGAAGAAGCAGGAAGATTTGTAAGAAGAACAGTTGAAACTGCAATTTATACTTAAGGAAGGTGGTAAAAATGAAAAATTATATTGAACTTAACGGTGTTAATTCGCAGACAATACAAGGATTACTTATTCAGGAATTACCACCTATAACAAAACCTAAAATTAGAACACAGATTGAAGAAATTGACGGAAGGGACGGAAATATTATAACTGAACTTGGATATTCAGCATATAACAAAAGCATTGTAATTGGTTTATATGGTGATTTTGATATTAATCAAGTTATTTCATACTTTAATGGTTCAGGAACGGTTGTATTTTCAAATGAAGACGATAAATATTATAATTATAACATTATTGACCAAATAGATTTTGAAAGATTAATAAGATTTAGACAAGCAACAGTTCAAATGAACGTTCAACCATTTAAATATTCTAATACAGACAATTCAAAAACCTTTACTATAACAAATCAAACTTCAATTAATATATCAAATGCAGGTAATATTTATTCAAAACCTATACTTACAATTGAAGGTACAGGAACAATTGATTTAAGTTTAAATGGAACGCAAATATTCCAAATTACACTTGGTGATGAAGGAACAATGATAATTGATACTGACCAAATGGAAGCCTATTATGAAAGTACATTATTAAATAGAAGTGTAGTAGGTGATTATGACCAATTTCAATTACTTATTGGAAATAATACAATAAGTTGGACAGGAACAATTACACAAATAAACATACAAAATTATTCAAGGTGGATTTAAAATTGTTTTTTGTGAAACAATTGCGTGAAACCCTTGAAATATAAACAAGAAAGGGGGAAAATAAATGTATAGAGCATTAGAAAGTTTTACAACAGGTGTTTACAATGTACAAAGAAAACAATTATTAGAAGATGATTTTACAACTGAAGATGAAATTCAGGATTTGTTAAGTGTTGGATATATAGAAGTTGACACAGGTGCAATTAAAATAACTGAAAATGGACAATACAATGTTGAAGATTATGATTTGGCAAAGGTAGATGTAGAAGGTGGGAATATTCAAGAAATAGACAGTTTAGTTGATGAAATCAATGGTGAGGTGATTTAATATGAATTATTATAAAAATGATATAAGAAATGTCAGGGGTGATACATTCTCACATTCAATTGTTGTTCAAGGATTAGAACAGGACCTTGAAGGGGTTTATTTTACTTGTAGGGATAGTTTAAATGATGACAGTAATGTTTTATTTCAAAAAAGTTTAAACAATGGAATCACTTATTTATATTATGATGAAGAAAAAGATGAAAGAATTTATTCTGTAAGAGTTGCACCAAGTGATACAAAAGATATACAGGCAGGAACATATTTTTATGATGAACAAGTAATTGTAAATGGTGATGTTATAACAATAATGAAGGGAAGATTTATTATTGAACAAGACGCAACAAGGGACACACCTTCATATGATGACCCTGAACTTTATATAAAAAATTATTTAGATTTAATAAATGGTGAGGTGATTTAATATGGGAACAACAACTGATAAATTAAATTATTTAAATGAAACAAAAGGATTAATTAAAAACGCATTAAACAATTTAGGTGCTGAAATAACAGATGAAACTACATTTAGAAGTTACGTTGATAAAATAAATGATTTATATGAAGAATATCCAAACCTTCAAAACTCATAGAAAGGGGGTAAACAATGGGAACAACTTTAAATAAATTAGAATACATAAATACAACAAAATCACAAATGAAAACTGCATTAAATCAATTTGGTGCAGGTATAACAGATGAAACAACATTTAGAGAATATGCAGATAAAATAAATGATATATATGATAATTGGGAAAAAGTAACAGGTGAAGGTACAGATATTACACTTACACCAACTAAAAAAGGCAAACTAGATTATGAAAATGGTATAGTAGGTTATGGCGATACATATCAAGAAGGAACACCAACACCTGATAGTCCACAAAATATACAATCAGTAACAGGAGAACAAGAAGAAGTAGTTAATAGTGCTAATATATTTAACCAAGATTGGTTTTTAAATGCAACAGATTGGGTTAAGACAGACGGAGTATACACTGGGAAACCATATGACTTACGTCAATATCTTAACAACACTCTTGAATTTAATAATTTCGAGCCAAATGCTCAATATACATTATCATTCAAGGCTTATTCTGACGTCCGTTCTAATTTTAGGTTTATTTTTACTTACACAGATGATACAGTATCTGAAATATTCATAGATAAGACAAGTATGACCAGTTATAGTGGTACTAGTGATGCAGGAAAAACAATAAAAACATTAACAGGTAACTATGGCTCTAACCAAACAACGCATATCACCGATTTTATGTTAAATAAAGGTACAACAGTATTACCATATTCAGCATATCAAACACCACAAACTAAACCAATTAATTTAGGTACAATAGAATTAAATAAAATAGGTACTTATCAAGACTATATATATAAGTCAGGTGGCAATTGGTATAAACACGAAGTAATAGGAATACATAAATTTGATGGAACTGAAACATTTAGCTATACAACTAATTATTCAGGTTTTAGATATAAAAATGAAGATATGAATATAAATTCTACAAATCCACAAAATGACTTGTTGTGTACTCATTTTACTATTGCAACTCAAAGAGGTTCAACAGGGGGAACAATTCCTGTTATTAAAACATATACTAACACTTCCGATAAAGAATATTTATTTATATGTGACGGTGGAAGTGACGAAACAACATTTAAAGCTTGGCTTACAACACAATACAATAATAATAACCCTGTTACTATTAAGTATAAGAAATTAGAAGCTCAAGATATACCAATAACAGATACAAATCTTATTTCACAATTAGAAGCGTGGTATAATGCACAAAGTTATAATGGTACTACTATAATAACTTCTAGTGGAAGTTTACCAATGGTGGTTAAAGTTAGTGCTTTAAAGAAAGGGGGTAATTAACAATGGGAAAAATTACAATTATTGAAGGTAATTCAAATGACAAAGATAATATAAGACTTTATATGACCAAAGGTGAAAAAGGTGATAAAGGTGACAAAGGACAGGACGGAACAGGAACAAAATTAAGTGACCTTGAAAATGATATGGGTTTTATGACAGAAACAGACGCAACAACATTAATGAATACCTTAATTGAAGACAGGGTTTTATCAATGTACCCAATAGGAAGTTTATATTTTACAGTAAATAATGTAAATCCAAGCACTTTTATTGGTGGATATTGGCAACAAGTTGCAACAGGTCAATTTTTAGTTGGTGCAGGTACAGGAACTGACCAAAATAATGTTGAAAAAACATTTATTGTTGGTGAAAACGCAGGTACATATGAACATACACACGAAGCAGGAACATATTATGCAATGTCAAACCCAACAAGTGGTGGACAAAATTATAAAAATATGGGACTTTCATTTTCAACTGATTACGAAATTACAGGTGCAGGTGGAAGTAAACAAATGGCAAGTAATGACAATACAAATGCAGGTATTCAAGTTGACGGTATTTCAGGAAGTTCAAATAATGTTGCACCTTCTTTTGGTTTATATGCTTGGCAAAGGATAAACCCACCTGTGGAAGAATAAAGGGGGATTAAAATGATTAAAATTTTTAATTCAACTGATAAATTATTTTCAAGTAATGGTGATAAAGTTATACTTCCAACAAAAGCAAAAGTTCACAAAGAAGACAACGGTCCTTATTATTTAGACCTTGAATGTGGTCTTGAAAATATTAATTATATTGTTTCAGGATATATTGTTGTTGCAAATACACCACAGGGTGAACAAGCATTTAGGATTTCAAGTGTTAGTAAAACAAGAAGTAAAATTACTGCAAAATGTTATCACGTATTTTATGACACAAAAAATTATTTAATTGAAGATAGTTTTGTTGTTGAAAAAGATTGTAATGACGCACTAGATTATTTAAACAGTAATACAAGTGATACAAGCCCTTTTACAACCATTTCAAATATAACAGGTATAAATTCATATAGATGTGTAAGAGAAAGCCTTTATAACGCAATTGACACGGTCATTGAACGTTGGGGTGGTCATCTAGTACGTGATAACTTTTCAATTCAGGTTTTAAATTCAATTGGTAAAGATAACGGTGTTACAATTAGATATGCAAAGAATTTAAAAACAATAACTTGCACAGAAAATTGGGATAATGTTGTTACAAAATTACTTCCTGTTGGAAAAGACGGACTTTTATTAAATTATCTTGATGAAACTGCTGATTTATATGTATATAGTGAAACACAATATGATATACCATACACAAAAACAGTTTCATTTGAACAAAATATTGACCAAGAAGATTATACTGATACAGAAGATTATTATAATGCCTTATTAGAAGATTTAAAAATACAAGCACAACAATATGTTGATAATAATTCCATTCCAAATTTAAATTATACATTAAAAGCAAATGTTGAAAAATTAACTGACATTGGTGATACAATTCAAGTTATAGATAGCAGACTTGGTTTAAGTTTAGAAACAAATGTGATTGCTTATGATTACGATTGTATATTACAAAAATACACAGAACTTGAATTTGGTAATTTTACACAAAAGTTATCAGGTTTAATGTCATCAATATCAAATACAACACAAACTGCAGTAAATGAAGCAACACAAAATTTACAAATAACTTTACAAAGTGAATTACAACAAGCACAAGACAATATATGGAACGCACTTTCATCAAGTTATTGTATTTATGAAGGTGATAAAATATTAATTGTTGATACTATTCCAAAGGAAAACGCAGTTAATGTAATAATGATAAATAATGGTGGAATAGGATTTTCACAAAGTGGTATAAATGGACCATTTCAAAGTGCTTGGACAATTGATAATGTTTTAAATATGGAACAGATAAATGTAATTAATCTTACTGCAAATTTAATTAAAGGTGGAACATTAAAACTTGGAAGTAATTTAAATCAAAATGGAAATTTGGAAGTATATGATACTGCAAATAATTTAATTGCTGAACTTAATAATAATGGTTTAAAAATGTATGGTGCAGACGGAAGTTATGTATTAATGAATAATGACGTGGGATTTGCAGGATATGACAGATTGGGAAGTCAAATATATTGGGTAAGTGGTGAAGAATTTCATCAAAAGAAATCAGTAATTGAAGAAGAAATTACATTGTGCAATAAAGTAAGATTTATTCCTATAACAATAACAGATTCAAATAATAACGTTGTAAATGACGGAATAGGACTTGTTTCTGTAATGGGGGGTGATTAATTATGGCAAGTGGTACAATAAGTCTTGGTTCTTCAGGTGCAATACTTGGACAAATTGTATGGTCAAGTTCATCAAATGGAACTGCACAAAACAGTTCACAGGTTCAAGCAAGTATTCAAGTAAAGAAAACATCAAACACAACACAAAGTACAACAGGAACTTGGACAGGGTACTTAAATATAAATGGTGATAATAGGTCATTTAGTATAAGAAAAGAAGTCAGCAAAAGTGCTTGGGTAACATTACTTTCATTTACAATTACAAAGGCACATAATAGTGACGGTACAGGAACTTGTTTTATTTCAGGTAGGATTCAAGGACCTTCAGGAACATCACAATCAGGAAGTATTTGCACAGGTTCAGCAACGGTTACACTTGATAAAATTAACAGATATGCAACAATTAGTTCTGCAACAAATTTTACTGATATTCAAAATCCAACAATTAAATATTCAAATCCTTCAGGAACAAGTGCAACATTGTTACAGGCTTGTATAAGTTTAACAGGAAGTAATGATGATGTTCCATACAGAAATATATCAATGACAGGTTCAAGTTATACTTTTAATTTAACTGAAACTGAAAGAAATACATTAAGACAGGCTTCAAAAAATTCAAATACATTAAAGGTTTACTTCTATGTAAAAACCGTATTAAACGGTGAAACATTTTATCAAAACACTTCAGCAACAATGACAATAGTCAATGCAAATCCAACTTTTTCAGTTCAATATCTTGATACAAATTCCACAACAACTGCAATTACAGGAAATAATCAACAAATTATACAAAATAATAGCACATTAAGAATTAATATAACAAATGCACAGGCTTTAAAATATGCAACATTATCAAATGCAAGTGTAAATGTTAATGGTAATGTACAAAGTGCAAGTATTTCAGGAACATCACTTACATTTAATATAGGAACAATAAATGTTTCAAGTAATTTAAGTGTTCCTGTAACAGTTACAGATAGCAGGGGAAATACTGCAACACAAACATTATCAATAAGTGTACTTCCATATTCACTTCCAACTGCAATTATAAGTTTAGGAAGGGAATCAAATTATTATACTCAAACAAATCTTACTGTAAATGCAGATTATTCAAGTTTAAATGGAAATAATACAATTACTATACAATATCAAATAAAAAAAGAAAGTGATTCAAGTTATGGGTCATTGGTTACCATACAAGATAATGTTGAAACAACATTTAATGCTGACAATCAGTATTCTTGGAATGTAAAAGTAATATTAACTGATAGAATAGGAACTACAACTTACAATTTATTCTTGTATAAAGGTATTCCATTAATGTTTTATGATAGACTTCTTTCATCAATTGGCGTTAATTGTTTTCCAAGTAATGAATATTCAATTGAAAGTTCAGGATTAATGGTTGATGATGTTATATATATAGGAAGTCAAACTTTGTATGATGAATACCAAATGACTACTGCAACAAAACAAGCAGTTTTAGGGTCATATAATTATGATTTAATACAGGGTGTATTTCAGGGTGTAAATATTCCTTCTGCATATGTAAAAGCATATAGAGTTACTGCACAAATTACCACAAATAATAATAATCAGGCAAGTATTTGGCTTAATAATATTCAATCAAGTTTAGGTAATACTTGGTCAAATTCTTCAATGCGTAAAATTATTTCAACAGATATATTTAAAGAAACTGATATTACACTTGAACCTACATACAATTATACAAGCAGAAACGGAACAAACTTATATTGTCAAAATACAGGACCATATCAGGCAAACTTTTATAATATTACAGTTCACGCATATTTAGTAAAAAATACAACAAATTTAAGTGCATTAAACACATATAGTGCAGTAAGCACAGTTGAAGAAGCATAGAAAGGGGACTTGGTAAATGGATTTAATGGAAATAAGTAAATTATTATTTCAGTATGGACGGAACAATTATAATGGCAGGTCTTTTTATATGGGTATTTATAACAGACAAAACCAAAAATAATGAACTTCAGCAAGATAATAATACAATGCTTAAAATATTAGTTGATAATCAAAAAAATGTAACTGAAAGCAATAATAATATTGCAAAGTCTTTGGAAATAATTTCAAATAATTTAGTTACAATTGATAAAAAAATTGATAGAAATTATGAAGCAGAAATGAAAAGATGATACATTTGACAGATTAAATATTAGTGATATAATGATTATACTATTAGTAGTAATAGTTGAAATTAATGCAACGTCCAACTTACAAAAGATAAAAAAGACATTTGGTGAATTAAATTCGTCAAATGTCTTTTACATTTCTAATCTTGTTTGATTCCTTTTCTTATAAGTTCTTTAATTGAACCTTGTTTGTTCTTTGGGTCAATTTTTTCTATAATATCACTATCATTTACTTTATGTAATTTCAAATAATATCTTTCCATATGTTCTTTGTCATATTTGGATTGATTTATTGTACTTTTCTTTGCCATTTTATCCCCTTTCTATACTAATTATATTATTATTAAATTTAAGTGTCTTAAAATAAATCGAATTTAAAGCCTTACAAATATATTTTAAAATAAACAATTTACTATATCAGCTTCAACATCAAAATCATTAATCCATTTAGTTATATTATCATTTATAAATTCTTCAAGGCTTGGTTTTATATCTTCCTGCTGAACACCCACACAGAAAGACATTATTGAATTATCTTCTTGGGTAATATAAAATTCACTAAAACTATAATCACACTTTGGGAACACATAAACAATATATATTTTATCATTAGCATTTATTTCAAATTTTCCAATATTAACTGATTTTTTATTTGTAATTTTTATTTTCATTATTATAAACCTTCCTATATATAGTATTTTAAAAACTTATCAATATTTCTTTTTCCACCAAGTTTAATATAATCTTTAATTAGTGAATTTAAAATATCTTTTTCAAATTTTTGACTTTCTGTATTATCAATATTTAATTCCTTTTGCATTTTTTCTTTTTCTTTTAATCTACTAAAAGATAATTTTATACAACGATATAAAACATTTTTATCTTTAGAAATAGCAGTTAAACTTCTTTTCATAATTAATAATTCCTTTCTTAAATTATATATTCATATAAATTGCGTCACCTTGATGAATTAACTTTTCTTTTTTTACAAGGCTTCTAATTACACCCTTTTCATAAATTCATTAAACATATCTTCTATATATAGTATAACACTAGGTAGGACATATTGCAATACTTTTCACATAAAATTCACAAAACGTTCACAAAACTTTTGAATCGCATATAAAAAGGCACTTACAGGATTGATTCCCATAAGTGCCAAATCTATATATAGAAGGTATTAAGAATGAACATAATTTAAATTTGCTATACCTTTTAATTTATTAAGTTTTGATTTATATAAAGGACCATAATTATTTACTACTTTGCAACCTACACCAACATAATAAAAAACATCATTATCAGTTAAAAACCTTACATACTTTTCACATTCACTACAATATAAACCTACTTGTCTTTTATCTCTTTTGTTCCTGAATATTTTAACATAAAGTTTTCCATTACATATCTTGCATTTATCACTTACATACTTATCATAATTATTATATTTTTCTTTTTTCATTTCAATCACTTTCTTTAGTTAGAATATTTTTATTCACTTTATTTAATTATTAAATTAAATATATTGAATTATATATATAATATATAACAACCGACTGAAAGCAGTTTAATTTTTACTGATAATCTATTGACTTCTAACAGACCAATTGTTATGCCTTAGGGGATTGAAGGAAACGTGCTTTCTCCCCCTGACAAGCCATAAAGGACATAATTCCCCTATGACTTATCAAGGATAATCAGCTTTTATGCCTCTTTTTCAAGTGAGGTTTCCAGCCAACCCAATTATTACTAATCGGTACGATTTAGATTTTAAAAATCAACGGTCAAGGTCTGCCATAAAACACCGTAAGTCATCACAACTTTTTCGTAACCCCCTTCTTGCTTGATATATAATCAAACAAGCGACAGGACAGTCGACTCCGTTCTTAAAAATAACGGTCTACCAACGCACCCTGTAACGGCGATTCCTACGTTGATAAAACGTAAAGGTTTATTTTATGGTGGTTTTCCTCTCAACACCCCTTAATCTTCCTCACAGGTTTTGTGTCCTCTTATGATATTAATTATTAGTTATCATAAAAGGTACTATTGAACATACATACTATGATAACTATTAATTAAGATAATAAACTAAAAAAAATAGAAAGTCAATACTTTCTATTAATATTTAATATAAATGTAAAATAAATTATATTTTTAAATATATCTTAAGTTTAAATTTATCATCAATTAATGCCTTTTGTGGTTTTCTTTCTGTTTTTAAATATTCAATCTTTTCAATTATAGTTCTTAATAATTTATTTTTATCTGCAGGATTTAATTTTGGATAAACATTTAAAACATTTTCTAAAATAGGAATCGCTGTTCTTATTTTTGTTTCCTCATCAAATTCTTTGTTATTAAGTTCATATAATTGTGTTTCTAATGATGAAAGGTCATCTTCTAAAATTGAAACACGTTCAACGTATCTTTCTTTTGTATAAATACCTTCTTCAAGCATTTCACAACACCTTTCAATCATTTCTTTTTTCTTTATAATATTTTTTTCAACAATCTTAATTTCTTTGCTATTTAAATCTTTTAATTTGTTTACTTCCTGAATAGTATTCTCTAAAAAATAATTAAATCCTTTTAATTCTTCTTTTAATTCTTCAATTATTTTATCTTCAATAAAATGTAAATATGCACCAATATTACTGCAATCCAAATTGTCACAACGCAAATTATAATTTTTAAGTTTTGGAACATAATGAAGTGCCATTGTTTTGCCACACAAAGCACATTTTGTAAAACCTGCAAGTGGATTAATTAATGTTTTATCTTTTCTGTTTTTGGGTGTATTTGATTTTAATTTTGCCATAGCAAGATTATATGTTTCTTCAGTAATAATTGCTTGATGTTTTCCTTTTAATTGTTTTGGGTCTTTTTTATTATCAACATTTAAATATCCAAGATATAATTTACTTTTCATTAATTGTCTTACAACGTGAACGTCCCATTTATTACCACGTCTAGTTCTAATATTATTATTATTTAAATAGTCCCTTATTTCACTCATTTTTTTATCTTCATAAATATACCAATGATACATCATACGTATAATTTCTGCTTCAGTTTCATTTGGAACAAGAACATAACCTTTACCCTGTTTTTCTTTATCATACCCAAATGGTGCAAATGGGTGGGTATAATAACCTTCTTTTTGTGCCTGAATACGTCCCCTTATCATACGTCTTTTAATTGCTTTTAATTCTTGCCTTGATAGGAACAGGGATAATTCAAGCATATCTTCATCAATTTCATCACCTGAAAAAAGGTCATACACTTTATTTAATGTATAAATTAAAGTTCCTGACTTTTTAAAAGTTTCTTTTATAATTTCTTGGTCAATACCATTCCCACGTGAAAGACGTTGAACTTCAATTACAACAACACCGTCATAAAGATTATTTTCAACGTCTTTTAATAGTTTTTGCATTTGTGGTCTGTTGGATATACTGTCACCTGATACAACTTCACGATAAATTGAATTTTCAGTATATTTTAATTCATATTTATTACAATATTCTTTTAATATTCTTTCGTGTCTTTCTAAAGTATTTTCATTTGTTTCTTCACGGTCTTCCCTTGATTTTCTTATGTATATTGCGACGTTCATTTATTACCAATCCTTTTTATTTCATCTATATTTATAAATTCTTCAGCAATTTCATATTTATTGACATTTCTGTTTGACTTTAAAAAATCACTAAAATTTAATATTGCTTTTAATTCTTGTTTTGTATGTTCATTTTCTGTAAAAATTAAAGTTCTTGTTACCTTTGGTTTTCCATTAACCAATTCTTCCATTGATACATTAAAATAATTTGATAATTTAATAAGAGTTGTAATGCTGACATTATCACAACCCCTTGAATACCACATTGTAATTGTTGAAGGTGATATTCCAAGAACTTTTGCAAGTTCTTTTTTATTCATATTATTAAATTCCATTAAATTACTTAAGTTATTCAAAAAATTCATAGTTAAAAACCCCTTCTGCTTTTGTTACGTGTTCGTTCAAAACGGATTTTGAACGTTCAAATTCCTTTTTTCAATATTATTATAAAAAGAAAAGTCAAAAAACTCTACTTTTTTTTACAATTCTATTAAAAAAATATTACAAAGGTAAACTTTCTGCAAATATAATGTAAAAAAATATTGACATTGTAAAATATTAGAAATATAATTCAAGTATAAAATTCAATAGTGTGAATTATAAAATTAAATCTATTGAAAAGGGGTGAAGAAATGGGAAAACAAATATACAACAATTTAAATGCAGAACTTTCAAGGGGAAATATTTCACTTAATGAAATTGCTGAAAACACAGGGATTACAAGACAGGCTTTTAATAATAAGAGAAATGACACAACCAAATGGAAGTTAAATGAAATGGTAAAGATTCAGGAATATATCAATTCAAAGTTAAATACTAATTACACACTAGATTATTTATTTAAAAGGGAATAGGACTTAAAAATGATTATAAGGGGAGAAGTTACACAAGGGAAGTTGGAAATCATTTATAAAGCAATTCAAGACATCATACCTGAAGAACATTGTTATTACACAGAAGAAGATATTAAGAAATTGAAAAAAGATAAAAATAATATATTTATAAAAAAGTAAGGGGGTGTAATAATGGCAGATACAGAAATTATTGAAATCTTATGCAAGGTTCAAGATATGAACAAAAGGTTTAAATTATTTGCAAAAGATGAAAAAGACATAATAGAATGTGAAGATTTAGAAAATGTTATTCAAAAACAATTTAAAAATTTACGTGTTAATTAAAGGGGGAAATTAATATGAATAATCTTACCTTATACCAAATTACATCATCATTTCCTGCATTAATGGAAAATGATGAAATTACAGAAGACATTAAAGAGCAAATCAAACAAGAATTATTTCAACTATTAGAAAACAAAAGTAAAAACATAATTGGATATATCAGGAATACAGATTTAACAATTGAAGCAATGAAAGAAGAAGAAAAAAGAATTGCAGAAACAAGAAAATCTTTAGAAAAGAAACAGGAAAACTTTAAAACTTATGTAAAAGAATGTATGTTGCAAACCAACATTGATAAAGTTACAACAGAAATTGGAATAATATCACTTGCAAAAAGTCCAATAAGTGTTGAAATAACAAATGAAGAAGAAGTTCCAAATGAATTTAAAAAGGTTGTTACAGAAGTAAAAATTGATAAAAAGAAAATTGCAGATAATTTTAAATCAACAGGTGAAGTTCCAACAGGAACAATTATAAATACAAACAATAAATCATTAAGGATAAAATAACAATATGAATGGATTAGTACGTGAATATGAAGAAAACAATTATATATTAGTTCAAATAAGTAAATGTATTGAAGTAAGTAAAAATGATGAATTACTTACAAAATTATATGAATTAAAACATTGGTTAATAGATGAACAAGAAAAGATTGATGACTTTTTAGAATTGGAAAACAATTTTTAAGGGGTTTAAGTTATGGAAGAAAAAAAGGTTGATACAAATCTAAAGAAAAATAAAACTGCAGGTTCAGGTAAATATACATATAAATATGTGGATATAGCACAAATACATCAATATTTAGAAGAAAACAAAATGAGTTATTATCAATATATTGATAGAATAGATAATGATGATTATATAATGACAGTTAAAATAATTGACGGAAAAGAACAACCACCATTAAGGGGGTGCAGAGTAGTGGACGCAACATTAATTGGTATAAATAACCCTGCACAACAACAGGGAAGTGCATTAACATTTGCAAGAAGATATTCTTTACTTATGGCATTTGGTTTGGCAACAGAAGATGATGACGCACAAGGTTTAACAAAACCAAATGAAGAAGAAATAACAACATTGGAACAGGCACAAAATTATGTAATTAACTTTGGAAAACATAAAGGAAAAAATTTAAAAGAAATTACACATAGTGAAGTTGATTATGCGAATTGGTTATTACAAAATGGAGATGAAGCAGTAAAAAAATGTTTAAATATAATTTTACAAAATAGGAATGGTAAAAAAGATGAATAAAACAATTTTAATGGGAAGGCTTACACGTGACCCTGAAGTGAGATATACCCAAACAAGTAATAAAATGGTTGTAAGTTTTACACTTGCAGTTAATAGAAGAATCCAAGAAGGAACAGATTTTTTTAATATAGTTTCCTTTGGAAAAATAGGGGAATTTGCAAGTAAATATTTTAAAAAAGGTCAGCAAGTTTTAATAATGGGAAGATTACAAAACAGGGAATATGAAGGTAAAGATAACACCAAGAAAAGAATTACTGAAGTAATTGCAGAAGAATTATATTTTGCAGATAGTAAAAAATCAAATAATGAAAATCAAAATAATGATATGGAAGATATGTCATTTAGTCCAAATTTTAGTTTATTAGATGATGATGATGACTTACCATTTTAATATTAAAATACAGGGGGAACAAACACAATGGTTAAGGAATTTGCAGAACTTATGAAAGATTATGTACAGGATACACGGATTTATTCAAATGTAGAATACAAATTTGAAACAATAATTGACTTAATACTTGCAAATACAGATTTAAATTATAGCAAAACAGATTTAAGAATTAAAAATGATATTGGTATAATATCATTAATAAGTATATTTGCTGAAAAGAAATATAAAGAAAGATTTAAAACTTTATATGAAGAAGAACTTGAAAAAGCAAACAATGATGAAGAAATACCATTTTAATTAAATATTAACACAACAAGGGATTACATAAATAATTGTAATCCCTTTTGAGTAGAAAGGTGGGAAAATGGCAAACTTTTTATTTTTCGTTTTTGGAATAGTTGTTGGAATGATACTATTAGCATTATTTTGTGCAACAATAGTTGGTGCAGAAGCAAAAGAAAAAATTGAAAAAATGCAAAAAGGGGAAAAAGATGATAACAATTAATATTCCAATACAATGCAGGTCAAAAAAGAATAGTCAACAAATATATATTAATCATAGAACAAGTAAACCTTTTATTTCACAAAGTAGATTATATAAAGAATTTGAAAAGGAATGTGGATTCTATTTAAATAAACATAATTACAATATTGATTACCCAATAAATTTAAAGTGTACATTTTATGTTACAGATAGAAGAAAAAGGGACATTGTAAACCTATTAAATGCAATGCAGGATATATTGGTTAAATATAATGTAATTGCTGATGACAATTATAATATTGTAAGTTCAATTGACGGAAGCAAAATAATATATAGAAAAAATAAACCTGAAACAATAATTGAAATTGAAAGAAAGGATTAAAAACGATAAAAATTAATTTAAATGGTCAAAGAAATGTTAGAAGATTAGATTCAAGAGGGGATAAAAATGAATAATTATAAAATGAATTATCATTTAAAGAACTATATTAAACAAGAATTGTATGATTACAACAAAAATAAGAAAATAATTCAAAAATTATCAAATCAAAACTTAAGTACAACCACAACAAAGACTTTATTAATATTAACCAAAAAAGTAAATTGTATTGAAAATGTATATAATAGTTTAAATGAAAATGAAAAAGAATTATTTAATATTATATTTGAAAAAGGTTGTAATCATTTATATGCAAAGACTTATTACAATATAACCAAAGATATGTATTACAACGGAATGAATAAAATTATATATTTAACTGCACAAGAATATGAACAAATATAAGGGGTTGATTAAATGAGTTACTTAAAAAAATTATTAGAAGAAAGAAATATGACACAAAAGGAATTGGCAATAAGAAGTGGTGTTTCAGCAAGTTCAATATATAAGTATATAAGGGGTTGTAATTCTATGACTTGTTATACTGCTTATAATTTAGCAATGGTGCTTGGTGTGGATTTGGGTGAATTTGTGAAAGGGGTATTAAATAATGAGTGAAGAAGAATTTGAATATTATAGATTTAATTAGTAAAGGAGATGTTAGAGTAATGAACATTTTTAATAGAAAAAAGATAAAAGAATTAGAAGAAAAAATAAATAATCAAAAGAAAGCAATTTATGATTATAAAAAACATATTGAAGATACAAATAAATTGAATAAAGACTTATCAAATAGTTTAAATATGCAGTTGGAACAAAATGAAAAATTAATTGAGTGGGTTATAACTATTTTAAAAGAATTTGGGACAACAGATGTAAGAGAACCACATATACAAATACCAGTTATTAATAATGGAGTAACTTATAATTCTATGTTATGTGGTACAGTAAAAGAAAAAAGAATTGAAATACCTTCAATAACAATAATAAAAAGAGAAATGATATAAGGAGTAAATATATATGAGTAAAGTAATTTGTTGTGAAGTGTCCTGTAAGTATAATAATGACAATTATGAATGTACAAATAAAAAAATAAGTTTAGCAATGTGTAGTATAAATACTTTATATCAAGGTAACCAAACTTATTTAAAATGTAAATCATATAAAGAAAGAAATGATGAATGGTATAAAAATGTAAAAGAATTAATAGAAAAATGTGTAAAAGAGGAGAATAAAACAAATGAATAGTGATTTAAGTGAAGAAGAAATAATTGAAATAGTAAAAGAAATAAAAAATCATCAAATTGTATTTCTTGACCCAAAAGAACATAAACAAATTTTAAGAAACTATTTTTCAGAGAAACAAAGAAATGCTATTCAGGGTTTATTAGACTTATATGCCGAAGAAAAAAATGAAAATTTAGTATTATCTGAGGACAATGTAACATTAGCTATAGAATTACAAAAAGAAAAAGAAAAAAATGAAAGTTTAGAAACAACAAATAACTTGTTGTATAAAACCAATAAAGACTTAATAGAAAACACAAACGTAGTTAGTAAAAACACATTAGAAAGCTACAAAAAAGAATTAGAAGAAATTAAAAAAAATTTGAAAAGCATTCACAATACAGCATTCATAGATTTTGGAATTACCTTACTTGACCACATATTGAAAGGAGAAAGCAAATGATAAATTATTTGTATAATACGAAAACAAAAACATTAAAAAAATTACGTGCGTATAGAACAAAAGAAATACAAGTGCCAACAAGCAAATTAATATGGATTTTGGCAGATAACAAGATTTATAGTTTAGCACAAATTACAAAATTGTATTATGGGAAATGTTCAAACAAAGAACAGGTTAAGTCAAACCTAAAAAAATTGTCAAAAATATTAAAAATAGAGGAAATAACAAGGACAAGATATGGGAGAGAAATGGAACACGAATATAAATTAGTAGATAGGGTATGGATAACAAATGAATAATACAAAAATGCAAAAATAGGGGGTTTTATGGAAAATAAATGTTTAATGTATGGTAAATATCCTTTTTGTAAACAATGCAGATTTACACAAGAAAAATGTAAAGATTATAAGGAGGAATAAAATGGACTGTGATGATAAAGAAACTGAAGAAACAAGAAAAATGTATAACAAAGATAAAATAAAAGAACTTGAAAAAAGAATTGAAAGATTAGAACAACTTGTAAAAGTAAGATATGAAGATGAAGAAATCGACAAAATATTGGAATGAGGTGAAATAAATGAATAGTTTAGCAATATTTATTATTGGGGTTATACTAGGTGATTTTCTAGGTATAGCAACAATGTGTATAGCAGAAATGGGGAAAGAAAATGAATAAGGTGCAGAAATGCGTCTTATTTTTTTTATGACGCAAATTATTTAATATATGCACTTTGTTTTGGAAAAAAGTTACGAATTAGAACAAATATTATATATTATGATAAGCATATAAGATTATTCATTTTTATATATAAAGGGGGTACAAGTTATGAGTGATAAAATGTACGATACGATTAAAATTTTGGCTCAAATTTGGCTTCCTGCAATTGCAACCCTATATTTCGCATTAGCAGGAATATGGGGTTTTCCTTATGGTGAAGAAATTGTGGGAACAATTACTGCAGTTGATACATTTCTTGGTTGCGTTCTTAAATATAGTTCAAATAATTATTATAAAAATTTAGAAGAAGAAAAGGACGGTGAAGATGATGAAAGGAATTGATATTTCACAACATAATGGAACAATCGATTTTAACAAGGTTAAAAAGGAAGTTAAATTTGTAATTTTAAGGCTTGGTTGGATAGGAAATAACAATAAGCATACTTTAGACACAAAATTTAATGAATATTATAGTTCTTGTAAAAGTTTAAATATACCTGTGGGGATTTATGTATTTAATTATGCAAAAACTGAAGCAAGTGCAATAAGTGGTGCAATATGGACAATTAATCAGTTAAAAGATAAGGTTATTAATCTTCCAATTTATATTGATATGGAAAATGATGATAGTTCATCTTTTAAAATGTCTAGTTTAGGAAAAGACAAATTAACAAATATTGTAGTTGCTTTTAATAATGAAATAGAAAAGGCAGGATATTCAGCAGGTGTATATGCAAATGCTGATTGGTATAAAAATTATTTAAATAAGGATTTAATTAAATCAAGATATACAACTTGGATTGCACATTATGGAATTAGTGAAGATAAATACAATGGTCAATATGATATGCTACAATATACATCTTCAGGTAAGATTTCAGGCATAAAAGGTAATGTTGATTTAAATGAAATGTATAAAGTTTTAATAAATACAAATGCACCTTTAAATCCAAATCAAGCATTAAAATCAATTAATGAAATTGCAAATGAAGTTATAAATGGTAAATGGGGAAATGGTGAAGACAGAA
>OBKB01000047.1_pt1 | contig 30843 bp, 7 predicted proteins | sample 1503001 | NCBI WGS metagenome assembly OBKB01 (sample SAMN02044690, study PRJEB22538) | human gut metagenome | reverse complement strand
TTCTACTAATAAATACTTGTATAAGAATTTTGAAGTCAGAATATATCCTTGCAATGTAGATAGAGATTTCTTATATGACGTTGAAGAATATTTGATACAGGAATATGACTCTTACACCAATGGGTATAATATGTCAGAAGATTCTAGGTGTAAGAACTACTGGACTGAAGAGGAAAGAAGGGAGAGGCTTAGGAAATGCAATCTGGGCAAGAGGTGTTCAGAAGAACATAAAAGGAAGGTTGGAGAGATTAAGTCAATCCAGAACTCTGGAGAAGGAAACCCTAATAAGAAACTAAGTAGAGAGGATGTCTTATTCATAAGGTCTAATTCCACTAAATATACCTGTGAAGAGTTCTGTACAATGTTTAATATGACTAAAACACCAATAAGGAACATTATACATCTGAGGTCTTGGAAATATGAGGACTGTATACCTGAAGGATACGTTCCACCTAAAAGTATGAAGCGATGAAAGTAGTAAATATTGAAATTGGGAAACAGAGGTATAAGGTTGAGGTTGCCTGTACTGAGGAAGATAGAATCAAAGGATTACAAGGAAGAGAATCTTTAGATGAAGATAAAGGTATGTTATTTGTATTTGATGAGCCTGATACAATAGATTTCTGGATGAAGGATACTAAAATTCCACTAGACATCATTTTCATTAATGAAGATATGGAAGTAATATCAGTATATCAGGGAGAACCTGAGAATGAGAATATAGCTGAGGAAGATGACGTACAATTTGTATTAGAAGTTAATCAAGGCTCTGGTATTAAAGAGGGGGATGAACTTGATATTGAAGAGGATGAAGAACTGCCTAAAATGAAGGTAATTGCTCCCGATGGTTCTACCCAAATGGAATTGGAAGGAGGAGAGAGAATTTTTAGTAGAAAGAATACAAGAACTCTAATCAGAATGGCTAAGAGAGCCTCTAAATCAAAGAGTGAGAAGGATTATAAGGCATTAGGTAAGAGGATGTTTACCTATTTAAAGCAGCAGGATGAAAGAGAGCCTGAATATGTAGAGAAGAAAGAGTAAATAAAAAAAATAAGGGCGTTACCAGTGAATCAATCACCAGTAACGCCCTAATTATTTATATAAGGTTTAGTTGAGACATTATCTCCTTTACTTTACCTATTAAATATTCTATATCATTATTATTATCTATTCTGTAATCAAAACCTTCATAATTATCCAATGCTACTTCCGATGGGTGGGTATCATGGAAGGGGGTTTCCCTGTCTACTCTGATGATTATACCTCCTCTATCTTTAATGGCTTGGGCCTCAGAAGGAAATCTAACATCTGGGATAATCCAGTGGTCATGCTCACTATAGCTTGTAAATAAGGCATCCACCCATAATGTTGGAGATATACTTCTTCCAACTTCAGTTCCAAATCTCTGTAGGAGTTCTCTATTAGTATAGTATCCTCCTTCGGGTTTAGCTATCTCACTATAGGACATCTTAAATATGTTATCCTCGAATGCCTCTACACGTACATTAAGTATAACAGCTAGGACTTGTTTGAGTTTATCAGCGAATGCGTGCTTATACCACATACTACCTAAAGGACTTGAGAACATCTTTACAAATGTAAGCATATCCCCATCTCCGTACCTATTCCATATATCTAGTGCTTTAATAATCTTACATACTGTATCCTTGCCAGTTTGCTTTTTACCACTGATTCCAATCAACATTGTCTTATTCCTCTTTAGTTGGGTCTATATAATCCCAAATTGGCTTAGTTGCTCTAGTAGCTGCCACAGTATTAATTAGACCCTGATACAAAGATTTATCTCCTGATATAACACTTGAGAATGTATCTACGGTTCTGTTAAGAGTCTCAAGTGCGAATGGGGTCCATTTCATTCCACGCCCAGCAACTGCATCAAGGAAGTTGAAATCATAGGCTGAATTAGTAAGTATTTTACTTCCAAGAGATAATGTTGCATTTATTACCGCATCATTCATGGTATCATTGCCTCGTTCTTTTATATCATCCTTAACAAATTCTGCTAGAGAACCACTAACTACAGCCCCCACAAATAATAGCATAAATAAATCATAGAACAACTGTCGTAAATTAGACCTGTATGCCCTTCTAAGATTCTCATCCTCATTATTCCAGACGTCATTAGTCATCAATTTCCATCCTTCTCTTACACTACCTTTCTTATAAGACCCTACTATTAGGTCATTTAGAACCTTGTTAAGGGTTAATAAGATACCTTCCTCAAATCGTCCTTCCCACTTGTAGAATGGGAATCCTGTATCTTCAGTAGTTGCTTCATCTGTAATCTGACCTTTATCATCTAACTTATGGTAATACTTCTGTCCGTTCTCTTCATAATGAACTAGTCTACCTTGCAGTTTGATTCCCTCTGGAGCTAGATATTGATTCTTCTTAGAAGACCAGTATGTACACATTTGGAAGAATAATCCCCCAATTAGAGTACTTTGGAACATAGACTTCTTTTCATGGGAATAATATCCATATATTGAGTCTGCTAAGGCTTTATGACTTTCAGATTGCTGGACAGTATATGCCTTTGGCAATGCATCTCCTACTTTAAATAATGAACCGTCTTCATTCCTAGTATGTTCTTTAACTAACTGGTGTGCCATAGTATAATACAATGCCTCTTGCTTCTTATAGTCTGGACTAGATGTATTTCCACTAGCGTAGGCACTAAATCGACTATCTTTCTTCCAATCATAAACTAATTTACCATTTACCACAGAGTGTGCTTCCCAGCACCCATCTCCTCTCATTTGCGCTCCAAATATAGTCATTCTATTGTAGAAGTCGGGCCTAGATGCAAATCTAAAAGCGGATGCCCAGAAGTTCCATATACCAGCTTGGTCCGACTTTATCTTATCAGCATAGGTATTCATATCCATATCATTAAGTCCATACAGTTCATTCAGCAACTCCGACATAGACTTATTGTTGCCATAGTGAATAGCGTCTGCAATAGCATACTTATAGGCTTTAACCATATTCTCTTTAGTAAAAGATAATCCTCCGTCAGGCTTTCGTATTACTAATGATATATCCTTCCAAATACCATCTAAGTGCTGATACATCTGTACTGGGGAGAATGCTAATGCAATCTTAGAAGCAAATCCCATCAATCCTCCAGTAATAGCTGCAAGAGGTTTACGGTCGTCGGAGATTAGAGATTGGTTAAATATCTTATTCCTAACATAGTCACTTAGATACTCTAAGTCATCCTCAAACTTATCATTTAGGATAGTACCCATATCACTAAGGTGAATAGCTAAGGCTTGCAACGATGGGAAGATTTCATCTAAGTGTTCCTTAGCAGAGTATGCAGTGATATGTTTGAGTAATAAAGTCTCAAGATTTGTTTCGAAGAACTCTGGCTTCCTATCTTCTATCAAACTTAGCCTTATATCTGAACCCTTCTCGCCTATATCAAATGAGTTGGTCATTTCCCATAGCTCTCCTCTACGGACTTTTTCAATATTAGTATCCGTGGGGTCTAAGAATCCTTCTACCTTTGTTTTAGCCCTTTCTACAGCCTTTTTTGGACTCCAGTCCTGTAATTTATCCTTTATAGCAGATAGTAACCCCTTACTTGAAGCAATAGATGTAGCATTACCAGCAGCTAAGGGCAGCCTGTAATACCTCACATCCCCAGATAATCGTAACTCTTCTATCTCTTCTTCAGACATATTCTTGAATCTATTAGCATTAACTGTCTTAAGGAAATACTTTAGGAACTTCCTTTGAGCTTCGGATAGCCCAGTTGTTGGGTCATCTGGGTTCTTCAATAATATATCCCCATCATCGGTATATACTATCATATCTCTGTATAGGGTAGCCTGGTTACCTATAGTTCTTTCTTTGAGATATGTAAATCCTTGGTCATTCTTTAGTTCATTTACTAGGTTTCTTATCTCACCTTGTGACCTATTTACTGTGTCTCTAATATTTTGGTATGCTACAGTTACCAGTGAAGTTAGCTTATTTAGAATTGGACTCTTCATATTACCTGGGTTATCAAGGTAAGTGCCTTCCAAACCAGCCTTCCATACATAGACAGATTCTAGCCATTTATCATGGTCACGAAGCTGTTGTCTAAAATCCAGACCATCTATCTCACCAATAGCCATTTCTAACATTCTATATACTTGAACATGAGGCATACCTATAATATCATCATTTGGTCTGGTATCATTAACGTTAGGGAATGCTTCCAGAAACTCCTTTCTAAGATTAAGGAGCTCTAACCTGAGCTTGGTTGGGTCTCCTATACAAGCATCTAAAGCACTGGTGGATTCTGCAAACTTTCTCCATTTCTTATTTATTTTAGTATCATCCCTTACATTAGATATAATCTCCCTAAACCTATTGTAGAATATATCATACCTATTTGCCATTTTAACTGGGGCCTTCCTTCCTTTTAGATTATTCACCCCAATCGGGGATAACTTGTCTAACTCATTGAAGCAGTATAATAATTGCTTATTATCAGCTGAGATACCTTCTTCTCTGAATGGGTTGTATACACTTACTTCTCCTACTATAGCGTTCTCCTCAAATAGACTAGGTAAGTTATTTAATACCAACATGGCCTCCATCAATTCGATGTTACCATTAACACTCTCCATCATCAATGAGTTAGGTTTATTTTGTGATATAATGTCACTTTCAAATGCACCAGTAAGTCCTCTTCTTCCTTTTACTAATTGTCTAGACCTTCTTAACATAGATGTACTAATCTTCACCACATCTATCTGATTAGTAAACTTATTCCTAAGCAAGATACATCCTAAATACTCTGCAGGTTCACAATCTACTACTTCCCAGTTAGAATTACAATATCTAGACATCCTTCTTTGGAACCAACCATTTACACCTTTAGGGTTATCAGGAATCTGCGCTCTAGTAAACTCATAGTAAGGATTTTCTTCTTCTATAGCTTTTATTAGACCCTCCTTGATAACTTGTGTGGAGTTAATCTTATTATTAGCTATACTGTTCATTTTTCTTTTAACCATTACGAAGAGCTCCTCATAGGAATTGGCTTTAAGTGGGTAGTCATTGCCCTTTGGAGTATATATGTATTTACCTGTTTCTGGGTTAGGTACATCCCCTTTACCTTCTTTTATGGTTTCAGTTACCATAGCATCTGTAATCTCCCCTGGAACGCTATTATACTTAGGGAACCACTTTGACATTACACCAGTTACAGTTTGTAGTAGGTTCTCAGTAGTAGCCTTAGTGATAAATGGTGCTGGAAGAAACTCATCAATGTTCTCTTGAATATTAATATTGGTCTTAATATCTTGAGTTAAATCTTCAACATGACCGGAGTATTCCTTTATACCACTGTAAGTCCAATCATCTCCTTCTCTTTTAAAATCGGATAGCTGGATTGGGGCCACAAATAGTTTAGAACCACTAGTATTTATTCCATACTTTCTTAATAAACGTTCATATACACTCAGCTGGTACTTAAAGGTCAGAATCTTGGCGGAATCGTAACCAGTTTCAGAGGCTGTACCTATATAAGGTTTAGGTGATGTCTTGTAGTCAATAATATGAACGTTTCCCCTTTTATCAATTACTAATAAGTCAATAACTCCTAACAGCTTGTTAGGATTGCCTGATTCATTTATTTGTGAGGTAACTCCAGAGACTGCCACTTCTGGGAGGTATATTAAGTCTTCACCTAACTCCCTTTGTAAGGACTTCTCTAGGTCTCGGCAGTATTTAACAGTTTCAGCAATAACTTTGCTAGGAACTAAATTAGTGTCTAGGATTGATGGGAAATATGTGTTAATTAAGAAGTTATCATCTGACTCTCGTATATTCCTTCCACTCTTGGATTCACTGAAATACTTCTGCATTGCTTTATGAAGTTCAGTACCTATTTTACCCTGAGTCTTCCATTTATTCTCAATAATCTCCCTAGCTCTGGCAAATTCCTCATCACTTACTATGGGTCTAGTTTCAGCCCCCTCTCCAAATATGGCAGCAGCTTCTTCTTTATCAAAGTTACCTCCAGCCCATCTTGGTCTAATCTCTTTCCAATAGTTCTCAGGTCTAAATTCTGGGAATAATAAATCCCCGTCTAGGTTTCTCAGACCTTGTAGAAACTTATTAACACCAATATATCCATTACTAGACACATTAATGTTTTCAATATCATTCTTGCCATCTTCCGTTTCAGAGATAGTCTTATTTGCCTTAAGGGCTTCAGTATCCATCTTTAGATTCATTATAGAATCATAAGTTTGAATAGCTCTATTACTCTTGGCAAATACAATGTCCCCATACTTAGATACTAAATGCCTTCTTTCAAGTAAGAAGTCATCTAACTCTAACTCAGATTGGAAGATATGTCCTTTGTAATCATATATGCACCCCATTATCCACAAAATTCTTTTAGGTCTTTACTTTTCATCAAATCTGATTTAACATTAGCTAGTACTCTATGAACCTCAGCAGACTTAACATTAAGGGTCCCAGAGTATTGGTTGTTTGTTAATGCCGAGCCTAAGTATTCTGATAACTTTACTAAAGAAGAGTTAAATAGGTCTTTTGGATTCATAGTAGTTACACTTTGTTCACCAAATAATACGGAGTCAAGTACTCTGTTCATATTATAGAATGTTTTATGTAACACATTAGCTGGTAACTTATCAATAACGCTTCTCTGTCCTGTTATATATTTTGAGAACTCTGATACTAGTAGTTCTTCATTTATGTCTGAATCTGTTCTATTCTTATAGTCTCTGGCTAACATTGACCTATTAGGTAGTTCATTCATGGCTTCTACCATTGAGAAGTATAGCTGGGGGTCGCTGTACCTAATTGAGCCTAAGAATAGATGTAGCATTTCATGTAGCGGAGCATCAATACTAGAATTATCCATATTGATGTATATATCTCCATTATAGATGAAAGCATTAGTTGTCTTAGCATCGTCTACTATTCCATTCCATTGTTCTGAAGACAATTCTCCATTAGTGATACCAATGAAGTTAATTCCATATAAATTTGCTAGCTTCTCTAATATGCTATTAAAAACCCCAACATTTCTAGAAGGAGATGTAGAATCATCTATGATTATTCCCCCTTCATATACATTGTCCCACTTATTAGGACGCTTTTTAACTTGTATAGTTGAAACTTCATTAGAGGGAGTTAGTTCCACTTCTAAGTCCCTATACGTATTGTTTATTCTAATATTAGCTTCTTTAACATCTGTTGTTCCTGTTTGAGAGAGTATCTTATCATTCTTTACAAAGCTTGTATCATCTACTGTTTTTACTGACAAAGAACTATTTAAGTAAGGTCTAGAGTCAGCTCCAGGTATCTCATCAAGCTCTGGATACCTACCAAATTTATCTACAAATGTAGATACAAAAGCATTAAATTTAAATCCAGAGAGCCCAGACATCTTTAACAATGTCTGGTACTCTACTGAATTTTTATTAAGACATACTGCCATAAAATTAACAAGGATTGTCTAATAATTGAGCTATGATTGCAGAATATTGTAGACTATCAACAGTTTTAACATTCATACCATCAACAACTCTAGTTACATAAGGTACATCTAAGTCTGATTCAGAACCACCTAAGGATTCAGCCAGTTTAACTAAAGTCTCTCTACTATAAGTTTTACCCCTATAGCTTATAGATTTTAGATTCCTATCAACATCAAGATTAATCACAGAGTTTGAGTCAATTCTTATGTTATGGTCATTATATATATCCGCAACATCCCAAGGATTAGTGTAGTTAGTATTCTCAATAACTCTTGTATAATCCTCTAGGTTTGGTCCATATTGATAACCTCCCATATCCCCACTGTCATAATCATCAGATACAAAATCCATATAATCAGAATCATATTCAAAATCCCCATCTACCTCCGGATTATCCATTGAATTAGACTTCCTAACAAATAAGTGATATTTCATATTAGAATCATCATAACTTCTAACATAATACTTAGATGAATAGTTAGTATCTTCAATAGGAGCACACCATTTTAGAGCTTCGTCATAAGTGAAGTCTACCCCCTCAACTAACATTGAGTTAGAATCAAGTACAGACGTAAACTTATGAAACTCCTCTATTAATGGAGAGGATTTTGTTCTGATAATATCCTCAAAGATAGTAGTTAAAGAACTTTGAGATACAGTGTTATTAAAGTTTATTAGATTATAATAGAAGAACAGGTCTGTCAATGGATACCCTTGATATGTTGGAGCACCTTGTAATTGGTTAAAGGCTCTCTTATACCTATTAAAACGCTCTACCTCCGAACCAGTCTTTGGTAACATATTAGTTGGCAAAGAATATACGAATGCAGCGTTACCACTAAGGGTTCTATCTAATCTAGTTGGACTTAAAGATTGAATAAATTCATTAGGTTCTATATCCTTTAATTCAGGAATTACCACAGAATCCATCCACATTTTAAATGACTCATTACCCCATCTTGTTCCTAACATAATAGGAGTATTACCTTGAGTAGTAAATGTGTTACCAATACTATTCATAATAGTAACACCAGCTGGGATTGTAATTACCTTCTCAGAAGTTTTCATCCAAGTGTTCCTAAGAGTCATGTCACAGAATGACTGTAACTTCTTATAAACATTAGACCTTTCTTTACTACTGTAGAATCCACCGCCCTTAATAATTCTAGGACCTAAATCCCTCATCATTCTATACTTGGACATAACCATATACTTGCTTTCTACATCCATATGGAAGGCTTTCAAATACCCTCTATAGTGAGGTACAGACCATGCTGCATCCAATACGTTGAAGGAGTGCTTTAATCCCCCATACAGAGAGATTAAAGTGCTTCTATATTCCTCATCAGACATAAATTTACTAAAGGAGATTCTATATGGATTGTCAGTATTATTAGTTAGATTTCTTAGCTTTGCTATAACATCAGAAACCTTCATAATCATTCCGTCAACCATTACAGTACCCTCTTCAGCTGATATTTCCTTAATTCTATCTTCAAAGATTCCTTCGAACTTATCAATAAATTTAAGGGAGTCTTCAACACTATTAGAGAGACCTTGATTGAGGGCATAGATACCTCTCAATCTGCCCATTTCAGATGCACCTTGGACTAGCTGTTTGATTGAATCAATAACTCTGTATTGAACCCCTTCTGAGTTAGTGATAATGTCATTGTTTATCGTATTAACAAACCTGATATAATCAGATAACTCTTCTAAGAATTTATACATTGAGACTTTGTTCATAGATACATCCATAGACTTGATTCTCTTTCTTAAACTATCAATCAATTCATGACCTTTAGATAGGTCGGAGAGCTGTAGCATTTTACCTATTACAAAATCAGATGACTCACTCTTTAGTATAGAAATAAATTCTGGGTCTAATTCCCCAATACTTGGACCATTCTCAATATATCTAATAGCACTAGTAATTGACATACCAGCCTTTCTATTAAATACATTAGAATCCATGAGCTTAGAGAGTATACGAGCAGTTCTGGACATCATAGCTCCAGCTAAATCCTTAAGAGGAATTCCAATTGCTGTACCGTAAGTATATAATCCCATCATATTAGGTCCGGCATTGATTTTAGCCAATATCGGGTCTTTAGCATTATCAGTTGCAGCTGACATCAATGCTGAGAATACTAGCTTAGCATCTGTATCATTGTCCACACTTCGTAATGCATCTAATACTTCAAGATTACTTATGGATTCAGGACTATCAGTATATGAATTAGCTAGCAATCTAAATCTACTACCGCAAATAACCCTATTAAATAGTAGACCATATTGTTTTATTGGGTTATTACTATTTAATGTGGCATTATTGTAGTAAGTCAGACCATCAAATACCTTAATGGCAGATGCAACTATACCAACATTCTTCTTACCAGATTGAAAGTCATACATGGACTCATACTTATTTACTACATTACCTGGAGTAAATTGTAGAGTTCTCTGACCTTCTGTTGACCCTTTAGCTATATCCTTTAACAGAGCTACAGCATCATCAATAGATGATTGTGACTGCATTAAGTTAATAGGATTATCACTAATCTTAAACATATAAGAGGATATGAAATTCTTAATCATATCTTCGGGATTGCTAGAGTTCCTTACATATAAGTTATGTCGGTCAATCAGTTCCTTGATTTTATCAAATGGAAGATTAGAACCTTTAGGAATATATAGCTTACCACCATTCCTCTTAACCATTCTTAAGAAATTCGATAGAGATTGTACCGAACCTAAAGAATTGTCCAAGTCATATTCTGGTAGAAATACTACTTCTGAACCGTTAAAGTTAAACAATTTACCTGAACCTACAAAATCATGCGCCCAATTAGTTAATGATGTATCATCAGCTTCAACTAATTCTAGCTCTTTATTTGTAGGGAATGGAAGTTTCTCAGATTCGGCTAGAGCATTCTGAGAACTTAAATTAAAGTAAGGACTCCATCCAACATATTTACCTGTTCTGTCAAATGAATGACCTAATAAGGAAACCTTGTCAATATCCAAGTCAGAACCTTGTAACCAGAACTGGAAATAATTTACATAGGCGGAGTTTGTGTCTGTTTCATCAAATCCTACTACTCTCATTGGCATGAACGATTGCATAGACTGGGCAGGAATACGAGCAGCTAAGACGTCCAAAGATTTAATAAAAGACGTATGCAGTTCTGCAGCAGCATCTCTTATAGCATCAATGTTTGAGTCTTCAATTTTAGCTCTAGGATTAGTTCTCAATTTATCAATACTCTCAGAATATAGCCTGTTTACATAAGTTATAATGTCAGTAGGGTTACTCTTACCTATATATTTAGCAAACCTGCTAGCTACTTTGGATTTAGAATCCAGTATAGGTTGAATAATCTTACTAACTTCTTCACTTGTGGCAGCACTATTAGATACTCTGATAGTATGATAGTTGAAAGAATCAATATAGAATTGGGTATTGTTGGTAACAATTATCTCATTACCATTAGCATCTACATATACCCTATCAGATTCATCAGACAGTCTGTGTAGCTTCTCTCCAGAGCTATTAACTCTGTAAAGTTTAGCCCCATCCCATCTAGTCTCAATTTCTATAGGAGTTAGACGAGTGTTCTTATAAACTCTCTTATCAACTAAGTATACGTGTTTGCCGTTTAACCTCTTCAATTCAATATCAAAATCAGCATCACTAACCTTACTTTCCCAGTTAGATAACATTCTCTTTAGGAAGAACGTATCATCATTCTTGATAGTAGATAGACTATCCCCCCTCTTCAATCCAAATCTACTTGCATAGATTTTAGGCATTATTAACTCAAATGGTTGAGTTTGAAGAGAAGACTTGTCAACTTGTACTGTCACTCCGTTAATGACTACAGTATCTAGTTTACCGTTACTTACTGCTCCAAGGGCATTTTGGAGTTCTCTTCTTAGCAGTATCTTCTCTTGAGGGTCAACAGTAGCGTATAGTGATTTAACTACATCTAAATCCCACATATTATAAAGGTTGCCCTGAACATCTCTAAATGTGAAATTATATGAGGCTAAATCTCTACCAGCAGTAATGTTTTCAACTATACGGAAGTCTTTGTCAGCTAGCCTGCTTTCCAAATCCCAATATTGTTGAGGCGTTTCTATAAACTCAGTACTGGTAATCCCATCTACCGTAATTGTATAGTACCTACCAAGCTTCAGTTCAGATAAGTTAGTTATAGGTTTAGAATTGTATAATTCTTGTAACTTTTGAATTTCTTCATCATTATTAAAAGAGTCATACATTCTATCTCCATATAACTTCCAAATCTTATGAGAGGGATTTAACACTGCAAGGCTACCATTAAATTTAAGTCTAATAGCCGCCTTAGTAAGTGTGGCAGAAATAGAAGAGAAGATTCCATTAAAAACACTAGGATTACTATATGGAATTGTACCTTCTACATTCTTATAGGTTATTAACTTACCCGCCCTAGAATCTTCTATTAGAGTATCCATCACAGCTTGCATTAGATTGCCGTCCCTACTTGTACTATTCTGGATAGATTTAACTATAGTAGATATGATTGCATCCTTGAACTTGGATGCATCTTTAGTGTCTACATACTGTTCAAATCCTTCAACATAGTCATTGATTCCGGCTTCTGATAGTGCAAACATAGCCTCATAAACTTCTCCAGCTTGTTCTGTAGTATAACCCCTCGAAGCCAAAGCATTGATTACTTGAGTCATAATTGATAAAGTAGATTCATCAGCAGTATGCTCTGCATCTAACTGAATACCAATATCATCAGTTCTAAACTTCATTGTCAAGTATGGGTTATCATCAAAATAAGCATGTTTCAGGTTTACGTTGGCTGCCCCTTGCTTAATAGCACCAGCGGTTACTACATACTGAATAGAAGACCATTTTAGAGGTTGGTACACATCTGATTGAGAGACAACTGAGTCCTTCAGTTTAATCCCCACACCGTTAACAGCTTTGACTACATTTCTTACTGAAACCTCAGACGGAATTAACCCATCTTCAGATTGTGAATAAGACTTCCATCCTCCAAACATTTGGAATAAACCAAAGTTGTTTGTAACAGGATAGAGTGTAGTTCCACTGTTCGTAACCCTAGGAGCTTCCCCTGGTTTGGGGGTAATCTCAGCAGGGAGTTGTTTCACTATAGTACCATCAGGCTCTACTTCTGACTTAATTATCATATATGTACCATCCTCTGGCATATAGGTGATACTATTAATCATGTAGAATTTACCATCTGTTCCCTTATAGTAAACGTCTTCGTAAGATATAGGATTGCCTTGGAAATCTACAAGCACATTATCATTAAATAATACTCCTTCGAATTCCCAATTCTTACTCCACATCTTCTTAACCATCCTTTGTAGGAATTTGCTGTTACTCATGGTATAGTTAGTAAGGGCGAATGTGGCAGTTTTGATAATACCTCCAGTAGCACTTCCTTCTTTATAAAAATGCACAAAAGGTTTCTTATCAGCACCTACTTTAGCCCCACCAAGAGAGTTATTCTCCAAATACATTGTTTCAGGAGATGCAAATGTACTACCATCATATTGTTTAACCCCATGCTCATCATGGTCCCCCATAGGATTATAGGTAGGAGCAGTATCATCCTCGATAACGGCAATAGTATATTCAGGTAATATTCCATTTATTAAGCCTTGGCTCATAACCTGCTTAGCAGCTGTGTCTGATACATTTCTCTTATGCTGAGCAATATACCTTGCAGCCTCCTCAACTAAATCATTAGGACTAGCTGTGGCTTTCTTCGCGGGATGATTAGCATGAGTACCTACAGTAGTTAGAACATACTCTTGACTAAGAAGATAATCTATTACATTAAATCTAGCTAAGTAAGGATGAAGTTGTAACTCACCACCTCTCATTTCTAAGAACTTAGAGAAACTAAATCCGGGACTTCCCCAATTATAAGATATTCCATTCTCAGTGTAATCTCCAATAGAATATAGGTCAGACCATTTAGTAATATCAAAAGTTTTACCAAAGTTGGTATACTTAGCTAATATTACCCGCTTAGTAGAGAATTTTATCCAATCTTTATTCTTAGCTAGGTAGGCTACTTCGGGAGTGGTAAGTGCATTACCTCTCTCATCAGTAGTTTCAATTGTAAAATCATTATCAAGTAAGTCAGTTAATAGTTCTACCTCCTTAATTCTCCAGAAGTCGTCACTATTGGTTAACTTGCCAAATACCTCTTCCACATTAAGTCCAGCCCTGGTAAAATACTCGGGATTAAACCTATTAGTAAGGGATATTAATGTTCTGTTAAATGAAAGAGTTTTACCTCCCTGGAATGATACCTCGTCTTTAATCTCCAATTCTGGACCTCTAACCACATTCTGATAAACCCTTAATACTTCTTCAAGTACCTTCCTAGAATCATTTCCATAAACGGTATTCACTTCTGCGAAATTAGTCATAGGATTAAATACAGGAATTATTCCCTTATTAGCAAGTAAGGGATATTGAGTCGGGTTGTTGAAAACTAAAGAACTGTCTATGCTCTTAAGGGCAGAGTTTAATCTCTCCCATTCAAAGGTTATGGAGTTTATTATCTTTGCATAACAATCCCCAAGCTCTTTATTAATAATAGCTATGGTCTCATCTTTAGTTAATTTATTGAAGGGTTTACCTAGAGGGCTGAGGGCGTTCAGATTTTCAACCATGTGGAACAAAGTAGACTTATCTGAGATAACAGAAGGTAAGAAGGCAGCATCTGTATTTCCAGCAATATTACATAAATAATTACTTACAAATGCAGTATAGAAGGATTCTGACATATTAAAATCAATATGCTTCTTACTATCAGTCCTACCTTTATACTCTCTCGATACCACCATTCCTCTATGCAAGAATGTATTATTCAGAAGGGATAATCCATTAGTAGCGGAATTCATATTCATACACTGATTTGTCCACTGACTTCTGTAGTTAGTACCAAGCATTGACATAGCAACTCCAGATAATGCACGACCTTCTCCGTCCCTGTTTATACCACTAACATAAGCATCTGTAGTCATAGCATAGGCAGCAGCTAAATCCTCCATTACTGGTACATAGCTAGGAAGTAGAACACCAATATCCTTAGCCCCTCTTTTTATAGAGGTTAGGTTCTCAGTTCCAAATACCTCCTCTTGCTTTCTTCTAAACTCCTGTGTACTTGTTTCTTTAGGAACCAAGTTATGAGAGAAGTAAGAGTTAAAGAATATGCTAGTACTAAGTTGAAGTAGGTCACTAATTGCTGCATCATATTGAATGTTACCATTTTTCGTCTTTAATGCAAGATAGCTTTCAACTAATGGTCCATCAGAAACAAAGTCTAAATATAAGAATTCCTTGAAGAATTGAAGAGCCTTATTCCAATCTTCCTCACCGTTAAATGAAACTAATGCTTTACCGTCTCTTGATATAGAGAAGGCATTAGACCTCTTCGCTTTTGGATTGAATTGAATAGACACATTCAAGTCTGGTATATGGAATCTAAATACAGAAATAGTCTTCACACCTTCCTTGGGGTCTGTAACCTTATCTTCCTCATATCTAGGATTATACTTAGCAATCATTGATTCATACTTAGTAGGAGCTGTAACGCTCAACGCAGATGAAATACTTCTTTCAAGTTGATTCCTTAATTGCCTGTTAAGATTATCCCTCAAAGTTGCTCTAACTATATCCCCATCCTCATTAACTCTATATTGCACAAAATCAAGAGGACTAGCAGTTGCCACTAATTGGCAGATAAAGGAATAGTAGTTAGTATCAAGAACATTATTCTTATAAATTCCAAATAAGGAGTGTGCATCACTACTAAAGATTCCTTGCCTCAATGAATAAACTAAGTTCTTTTCTATACTTCTAAACCCTCTAAGTAGCTCATAGTTGCTGTTAAAGAATGAGTCATCACACAACAATTCAAATAGTGCATGATAGTTCTCAAGCACGTTACCTGTGCTAGCTGAGGATAATAATGTATAGAAAGATTTACCTTCAATAGAAGAACGCAAATGTTCAAACTGAGGATATTTAAGGAAGAACATCCCATCAAATGTAAGAGAAGAATTGTGAATATCAGGAGAGTTAGTTAAACTCTTGATTTTAGATATAATATAGTTAAATGCGTCTAGTTTAACCTTCTTATCTGCAATCGGAGTACTATTTCCCCAAGTGTATATAGGAGAAGGCTCAACTAATAGCTTAGTTATGTCCGACACATGGTCATTCATATTTACATCTTTCTCCTTATCTCCCCAATTCCTACTATTGTTGGCTCCTGTACTTATAAGAGAATATCTATCTTCTGCACTATACTTAGGATAGTTCTCATTAATCTTCAAGACTTTCCCTAGTTTAGAACTAAGTAAATCATCAAAGTGATTTAGAATAACTAAACTATTATATGCCTTAATGAACTTCTTATCAATAATCCTATTCCTAGAATATATCTTTCTGAGTTCATCAGCAGTAAAGTGTGAATGGTGAAGGAACCTTTCCCCTATAGAGTTTAATTCTCCTACAGCGTTTAGATATGTCCCATCCTTCCACATAGTAAGATTAGACAGTTTCTCTAGAGTGTCCTGCACATCTTCTGATGGAAGTTTAGAATATGCATCCTTTAGATAGCCAACCACGTCTTGTAATAGAGTTTCTTGGTAATTCCTTAAGGCTTCATTAATTTCATGCTCAGTCTTAATTACCTTACCAGCCTCTCTATCCACAAGAAAACACTTAACTATATTATCAGTAACACTAGCTTCCATTGCTGAGGCAATTTCAGTTGCAGTACCATAATTAGTTACTATAAATCCTCTAATCCTTTGTTTTGCATCAGGGTCATCCAAAGCATCCAACTTGGTAGGATTCTCTTCAGCAGTATCATCAATGTTACTACTTTGACCGGAAAGATAGGTAGTCATGTTGGTTGGAACTATATCATGCAATACTGGAGCAACCTCCATAACGAATGCATCAATAAAATCTGCAAGGTCGGAGAGGGACGTAATATCGTACCCCTCTCCTATCTCTTTCAGACTATTAATAAACATCGCCTTTCTACTAAATTCGTCTTTCTCCTCCCAGATTTCTTCCAGTGTGTCTTGTAATACATCCTGTAAGTCTAAGTTAGAGTCATTCTTGTTAAATTTACATTTACCCATGATTATAATTTAATTTTTATAGTTATTGGACATGAATTGTCAGTAGTGTTTAGACGAGCCTTTTCATCTTGCTTAGATTGTAAGAAATTTACCAAATTCTGAAGCATATCCTTCTGAGAACCTTCGAATTGGTCAATCTCCTCACTAATCCTTTTTATCATTTTAGAAGTTGCTCTCATAGCATTAACTTCCTTATTAAATGCCTCCACACCCTTCGCAGATTGCACCTTACCAAGTGTAGCAAAGTTAAATACGCTAAGGATGTTCTTATATTCGGCTACTTCCTGTAATGAGCTTACCGAGAATACAGCAAGTTGAGTCCCAGTAGGAGCACTTGTCTGTTTTATTAGAGTAATCTCATTGTTATTCAGGTTTAGCTCTGCATTAAAGATTTCATTCCCCAAAGTTAAGGTAAATTTGTGAATATTTAAACTTAATTGGGAAATATCTGAAATGACAGAGTTAGACACATCAAGGTTAGATGGTTTAGTACTTATATAGACGTCAGAACCAATAGGTATTACTAGATGATTTGTCTTTCTATATGCATCTAAAACCTGCTCCTTAGACAGTGTTTGTAGAGTATCTACATCCATTTCTGACATAACTGAAGCAGATGCCTTGATGTTCATTGACCTAAAGATAGTATCAGCTGTAGGATTAGGGGTTACTCCTATACGAGAGTTTCCAGCTAAATACCTACTATTGTCTCTACTACCTTTAAAGTTACCATTGTTAGTCATCTTGTTGACTATTGTTTCTAGTAATGGGTTTACGTTACCATAGAACGAAGGGCTATCTATCTTACCATTAACCATAAATGGATTATTATCAATAGAGTAGTTACCTGTATCATAAACTGCATCTAGAGCAATAGTGTCTGTAGAAGACTTACTATATTGTATATTGTAGAATATTCCATCAATCTTATTTTGACCTAATATATGTTCTATAGAACGTAAATTAAGTTCCTTAAATATTCTACTAGTATTATCTGCGTTTGGAGGATATACCGAACCTAATAGATAGTTTTGAAGGGCTTGTCTAGCAGTAATGTTTCTATTTAGCCCTTTAATATCAACAGGACCATTAAGGATTTCCATTTGGGCTTTAACATCTGCGCTATCAAGTTTACCTACCAACTTCATTATACCATCGTATGCAGTAGTATTGTAGTTTAGGTCACTTGTCTCATAGCCAGGTTGAGCTGATAATATCTTTATAATCCTGTAGGCAGTAAAGTCATTACCTATCCTCTTAATAGAGTTCTTATCTCCAGAAACAATGCTTAGTAGATTATCAAAATACTCCTTAACTGATGCTTTAGGAGGAACAACATAAACTAACTTCACCTTCTTCTCCAAAGAACTATCCTCTAATTGTCTATAGTAGTAATTCTCCAATTCTGCACCACTAAGCATTATATCATTACTAACAAGTACAAATGGGTGTCCAGGCTTGGCAAAGTTTACGGTTTTATTTCCAAATGAGTAAACTCCCTTAGGAGATAATTTTACCTTAGAAATAGAAGTGCCAGGAACCTTTGATAATTCATCAAGGGTTATCCATTTACCATCATATTTCAAATGGTCATTGTATTCATAATCAGAACCCTTAAGAGCATTAGTAATTGTCGGTCCTTGAGATTTAAGATTATTAGCCAATGTCCAATTTGCATCCTCCATGTAAAATACACCATTAGAGTTAAAGGTATACACCTTTAAGAAGTTAACTAAGGCATTTCCCCCTTCAATAGACGGATTAGCTTGAATAAATTTAATAAGTTCATTAAACTTATCAAACATAGGAGCACTAGGATTCCTTCTAGAAATCTCATTATATTCCTCTTTTATTGCCTTGAATTTGTCATTCTTAAATACAGTTAGAGGGTTAGGTAATATAGCTAAAGGTAGCTCTAACATATCATTAGTGCCTTCCCCTATAATGATAGATAGTGTCTTTAGCTTAATATTCTTACTTTCTTCATCCTCAGAGAATATGTAGCTTAAAGATTCTGAACCTGTATCCTTTCTAAATCTTCCCCATTCTGCGTTATTGAACGTACTTGCAGAACTCTTAAATGCAAATGTACAATACACATCATCTCCGAGACCTAGAATTGCCTTTATCTTCCTGGTAAGCTCTCCCTTATCAGCTGTATTGAATATAACACTCCTTAAGTTACCTATGGTCTTATCAAATGTTTCTTTGTTTTTTACTCCAGGTAACTTATTCAAACCGAAGTAGCTATCTAACCTTTTACTATTCTCTGGGGTTACTATCAGGTTTCCATCCTTATCAAATGAAGTTCCTGACTCAAATGTGGGGAATGTGTACATTAATAAGTCAAGAACAGATTCAGTTTTAGTGCTGGAAACGTGATTAGTTCCAGTTGTAGGTACTGGAGGTGGGGTTGTATCTTCGCTAGAAGCAAGGGTCTTATCCTTTATATCAGCCTCAGTGGGAAGTCCATTGTTAGTAATAATGACCTGCTTCTTAGTTCCATCATCCGTTACAGTCGTTACTACCTCAGAAGTCAGTCCAGCTTCAGGTACTACGGTTACAGAAGGAATAGTGGCATCCTTTTCCCTCTTAACCAATTTAGTAGGTTTATTATCTAAGGGAAGTTTATCTAACATATCCCTCCTTTCAGAAGAGAATGTCTTGATTCCATCTTTGGACAGTTCACTAACACTAGTAGAAGGGTCTTGGATAGAATTTAATAGATTCGAATTGTTAGTCTTATAGCTATCCTTAGTGTGAAGAACAATGCTACCCTGTATTGCTCTAGAGATTCCAGTATAAAGGTCGTCCCAATATTCCTCGTTCTCTAAACCAGCTGAATCGTCAATTATATAATACTTACCTTCAAGTCCTTGTGAAGAGTTACCTTGTTTAAAGTCTACTCTATCCTTATAAGTAGCACTAGAAAGTAATTTATATATCTCAGTATCAGTATCATAATAGATAAATCCAATCTTTTCATCTGGATTCATACTATTAATCATTAGGTCAATGTCTTTCTTTACCAGCTCTATACTATACGGTGCAGAATTTCTCAGGTCATTTATATTATAAACCTTAGTTCCAAACAACCCAGAATCATCCTGATAGTAATGCATTGACACATCTGAATCGTAGTTATTACTCCTTAGTTTTGGTAGGATACTCTTAAGGTTATTGATATTAATTGTTACTTGCTGGTTGTTAGACCTCATAGATACTCCCAGTTTAGGACACCTTATAAAGTTACGGCGAGCTAACTGTATTGTATTTCTAACATTCTTCCCTTTATAGTCGATAAGATGCCTTCCAATAGCTTTACTTTGGTCAAAGTCCCCAGCCACAATAACTGGAATTCCATACTTCTGTGCAAATCTATTAACTAAATCCATATCAACTACAGTGTATCTTGACACCTCATCAATAAGGATTAGAGATGGAGCTTCCGAGATTTCATTTATCTTGAAGTTTGACCTAGTAATAAAGTTATCGTCAAAATATATATCTCCATCATCAATTATAGACACTGGAATATCTTCCTCGGAAGATGGGTCTACTTCTTTAGATGATTTCTGAGGATAATCTTTGAAGTCTTTCCATTCCTGGGTTACCCTCTTCATAAGATGTTCTCTATCCAAAGTGGTAGCAGAATCAAGATTTAAATCGGCTTTTAAGCCTTTAGCACTATCTTCAGTGGCATGACCAATCCAAACACTTTTCAAAACTTCTGGATGGTATTTCTTTAGAAGTACTATAAGGTTATTAAATACGCCAGTAGTCTTACCACTTCCAGGAATACCCTCAATAAAAGTTACTCTAGAGAATCTTGGAGCAACTGAAGATTCAAGTACCAATTCTCTAATGATGCCTGGGGCATATTTCCACTCAGTCATAGATGCTGCATAGTTCTTTAGGGAGGTATTTACAGCATCACAGAACTTATCAATCATACCTCCGTTAAGAATTGAAGCATATCCCAAATAAGTAGCTAACTCTTGAGTAGGTATAGGAGCAATCTTATCACTAATAATAGACCTATATTCTCCATAGAAGTCAGATGCCTTAACAGCAGCTCTAGAGGCAATATACCAAACCACTGCATTATCGTCTATATTAGTTGACTTGGAACTTAATGATTCTACATCATCACTTATAGTAATTAAGCCAAAGTTGTCTACGCTAATAAGCTTAGACAGTGCTTCTGGGTCATTAACCTTATCACTATTAGCTTCAAAGAAGTTATATATAGCATCATCAAGTTTTACCATCTCTGATTCTACCTGAAACCTTTCCTCCCTATTAAGGCTTATCTTCTTGGCAGCTGATATTTCTTCGAGTTTACTTAGACTGCTTACTGTCCCCTCAAACTCAGCTTTACCTGCCCAATCATTAGGAATGTTAAGAATAAAGCTCTTTATTCTGTCATAGATAAGTATATTCTTATTATTTGCGGTTCTTGTTTGTTCTCCTAACTTCTGAGCATTATTTGCAGCTATTATCTTTTGGAAGGTTTTAAGACGTAACTCAATACCTTCTAGGTCCTGCATCATTGCATCAGCCACATTAGACTGTAATTCTGCTAGATTAGCCTCTGAATCTAATTCGTTTATAGTAGTATTCATACCATAAAGATTAGATAAATCAGCGTTGTCTACCCTAGCACTAAGTAATTGAGCCTTAAATATATTAATCACTGAAAGAGCTTCAGTAATCTGGTCAAGTCTCTCATTATTTAGGTTAAAGTTGGACAAATCATCCATATGCTCCCTTAACGAAGCATCAGTTTCTTTAAGAATATTAGATACCTTTACGTCAGAATCAGTAGTACTTAATGAGAATTGGTCTAAAAGTTCAATGATATTAGAATGCTGCAACTTATCAATTTGAGCTTTAGCATCTTCTATCTTGGTTGCCTCTATATAGCTTGCATCATCTCCATACGTTTCTGCTTGGTTAATAAAATACCAGTATGCAGAATCTAAAGTGCCGTTTAATACTCTTTTCAATTCTGGATTAATATAACCTTGGTTCACAATAGGCTTAACAATAGCATCTATATGTGATGTTAAGAATTTACTAACAAACTTGTTATATTGCTCAGATTGAACCTCCATCGTATAATCTTCAGTTATTGGAGTATTTATTATGTCAGTAAATGTTGCCTTCTCTGATTCAGAACCTAAAGTGGTTAGCAGAGGACCAATAATACCCATTGATGAGTGTATATTGAACTCAGCCATATCTTCTACAAAGGATTCAGAGTCCTTGTTCTCATTAAGATGCTTGACATACCTATTTAGTCCGGTCTGTAAGATACTTAAAGTAGAGTGTAAGTTTTCATCAAGACTCTCGTAGTACTTTAGACTGTGGTTTTGGAATAAAGGTGCAACAACCTTAGCTATTGATTTATGAATTGAGGCAGCAGTACGTACTGCATCTTTGAATCCTGAATTCTTCCATCCATCATACTCTTTTGATATTTCCTCTAATTCATTCTTAGGAATGTCAGTTACCTTTTTACCAGTTTTGTTCTCAGCATACTGTATAAGAGTTGGGGCTAAGTAGGCACTACTAACAGCAGTTGACATCTCAAATAGAGCATCATAGATGAGCTGGGGAGCTAAATCTCCTTTCATATATGCCTCCTTTCTCTCTATTGCTGCCTTTAATTCACCTTCTATTCTACTTCTCTCAGTCTTAGTAGATTCATCTCCATTCTCCTTTACCTGAGCGTCGGTAGGTCCACCATTATCCATACGCTCTTGGGTTCCACCCAGTCCGTTAAGTTGATTGGTTAAAGTTACAATCTTCTCACAAACACTGTTGTAGTCTTGTAAGTAGCTTGCAGCCACTCTACTATTCTTAAGAGCAGAGAATCTTAAATCATTAAGAGTTTGTGTGTCTAGAAATGCATCATCACTAATGGTTGCGCCTTGTGCAGATAAAGTATTAGTAATAAACTTGGCTATTCTCCTGACCTCGGATTTAGCAGCTAGGTCTTGGTTGTCAGTATCAGTACCTTGTGCCCATACCTTTCTTCCGCCTACTCCATCTACAAGTTTAGTGGCAGATAAGTACTTATTACCTAATTCCATCTTGTCTACCATCTTTAGGAAATCACCCATCTTGCCATTTCTAGCCATATATACTAGTTGTTGCATAGCTTGCTCATTATTCATCTGACCAAGCTGCCTAGCTTCTCTAAGGTTAGGTAAAGCATCAAACATAGCACCACCTAGCATACCTCCTACGAATGACATACCATATCTGTCGAACATATTGTCCCATGCTTGTAGTGGCTGTGTATCACTACCAGCTAACCACATTCCTAGATTAGTAACTGATTTAGCGAAGTCATACATAACCTCTTCAGATACTTCCTCTATACCTTCCCCAAGAGCATTGGCGGCAGTAGCTTTAAGTCCACTTTTACCCACAGAGTAGTTAGCTTGAGCAACATCCTTTCCGAGCTTGAATATCTTTTTCATCCACTCAACTTTTTGGACTTTAGAGCCGTTATCAATAGTCTTTCTTGAACCTTCTGTCAAAGTTTTGACTACCTGCTTCATCTGCTCCTTATCCATCCTAAGTTCAGGAAGTATCCATTCTCCTAACCTACTATTAATAATAGCATATTCTCCTGCAGCATATCCTAATGTAAGTAATGCAGCTTCTAGGTCGTTAGCACCCTGTTCCTTAGCTTCACCATAAGCATCTTGAACTGTAATACTAGTCATGTAAGCCTTAGATAGAAGTTCTCCTATCTTGTTGTAGCCCTTCATGTAGTTCTCTAGGTCATTCTGAGCTTTAAATGTATTGACTGCTTTTAGTTCTTCAAAGTATCTTAAATCTCCAGCCTTTGGAGTTGCTACTTTAGCTTTTAGATAGCTATCAAGGTTTACATATTTAGCTTGAAACTCTTCTAGCTTTTTCATTTGGGCAGCCTCGGTAGACATATTCTCCCCCTTAAATAGGGCAGGTGCGTATTTAAATATCCACCTCTGCTCATACATTTGCTTGAATACATCACCAGCCAGATTAATGAAGTTCTCCATAGACCATGCGTTATTCTGACCATACTCAGAAGTTGTAGGTTCTAAGGACTTAGTAAATCCTTCTACAGCCGATAGAAACTTATTATCACTGCCAGAGAATACTTTACCCAGAGTAGCTAAAATCTTAGTGGTTTCTAAGGCAATACCAGCACCTATATACCAAGGACTTATCCCAGGAATGAACATAGGAAGGATTGAGACAGCGTTACGGGCTAAGGAGCCAACAACACTTTTATCGAGTCCGTCTGAGTCAAAGAAGTCATATTTATTGATTGCAGAACCATCTGTGGTTAGAGTATTTAACTTTGAAAGAACTCGTCTTCCATACACATCTCTACCGTCTAGGTTCTCATAATAATATGTACCATTCTCGTTTAGTTTCAATTCCCCCTTCTTATGTTGAACCTTCTCTTTGGTTACTGGGTCAATATGCTCCCCATCTTCATCCCATTGAGCCATAACTCTAGTATCCCAGAAGTCAGTCCAGAATGAATCATTAGGGGAATCATGCCATACTGGATTAGCTCCATTAGCTACACTCATAGGGTTAGCTAATACTTTCTGAGTTTGGGCAGCCTCATCAGCTGACATAGTAGGAGCGTCTAATAGATTTAATCTTCTAATACCCCTTGTCTGCCTTAATGGGTTAACTTCTCTGGACAGATAAATATCTGGACCCTTCCTTCTTTGCTCAGGTTCAGCGAATATATTATCTCTATGGAATGTAGCCTGACTTAAAATATCTTCTTGGTAGGATTCATCAGCCAATTGATTATAAGTCTCAGCCATGTATTTATATACATTATCAAACTTAGCTTCATCAAATTTACCATCAGTTTGAAATGCAGGATTATCTTGAATTTGGGGAATGTTCTTATAAGCACTTGCATCTGCTAATGAAGTGTTAGTGGCATCTAATCCTATTGCCTTAAAATCAGAGATAGAAAAGGTAGGATTAGACACTCTATTTAACAGCCAATCATTTTCCTTTGTATTTGTCATATTACTAGATTTTATAGTGTAGATAGTGAGGGACTTGGCACGTAAGTTTGCAATCGTTGCTTCTGTTGTTCTTTAGCTTCTATATCCATAGCATCATTACCTTGTATCGTAGGATAGTGCCCAGAGCCAAGTGAAGCATTAATAAGATTCTGTCTTACTGGTATATACACAGAACCAGAGTATACATTATTACCACTGGAGAATATGCCAGGCTGACTCATCTTAAATGATGCATCAGCAGCCTTTAATATTCTCTCTATACTTTTCCTTTCATTAATGTCAGTTACTTCACTAAGAGTATCATCCATTGTTGGGTCTTCTACGAATGCAGACTCATCTGCTGAGGCATCTAATACGGCGAATCTTCCATAGGCATTGGTATTTATTTGTCCATTAATGTACTTATATGGCAATTTATACTTAGCATAGATTTCATTTTTCTGAGCTTCATCCTTTATATCTCCTTCTCTAATCTCATTCTCAGCCAACTCTAATCTCTTTAATGAATCAATATCGGGCTTAAGCACCCCAGATTGTAATGCTTGTGTGTCAACAGGAAGGTCAACTGCAACTACATTAGAGCCATCTATAGCAACTCTACTTCTCTGAGATGAGTTTAATAACTGACCCCCCATCGTAGCATTCTTAAAGTCTAGAACTCCAGAGAATGTACTCCTTGCAGCATCCTCTAATGTAGCACTTCCTATAGTTTTACCAGAAGTATCAACTAATGGTGCACTATTGCCTGGTAGATTTAAACTATACGAATTTCCATTATTAATTTTATGGTTTTTAACCTCTCCTAGCCCAAGTAGGAATGCTTTGGCAGGGTCTGTAATGTTATTATCCCTACCACTACCTGATGTTTTAGCCTTCCCGCTAGCATCCATCTTCTCTTGTAAATCAAGTTTTAAGGTATGTTCTCCACTTAATGCCGATTGGGTTAGAGACATTAATAATTTTTTAACACCTTCCGCAGAGTTATCTCCTAAATACATAGCTGCCTTAGCTTGAAGAACAGTTCTCATATTCTTAGGTAGAGAGGTTAATAGATAGCCTAATGCCTGATTAGCCTGAGCTTGCTGGGATTTATCCATGCTGGACATTTTATAAAGTCCATCTACAGACATTCCAGATAGGTCTTCTCTACTAGGCTGTAAGGCAGCTAAATACTCCATTCCTTTTAATATTTTGCCAGATTGCTGACCTACATATCCCTCCCTTGACATTGAAGTAGTTCCTAACTTATTAACTACAGATTGTATATATTCGGTTATCTTAGGGATACCTACTGCATTACCTATAATACTTGTAAGGTCAGTATTAAAAGCGGCATTTATACTATTAGCACGATAATTAGCCAGCTCTGAATTAGTCAAAATCTGTTCTGAATTAAGGTCAACATCATTTAGTGATTTCTTCTGTAGTTTACCCTCAGCATCAACGGTAATTACATGACCTCCGTCAGTTACAGCAATCTCGCCAAGCCCTCCATTTTTGTCAGCCTGGGTCATAGCATTCTTAAATCTTTCATTCTCCGCCTTTATTCTTGGGAGCATCTTTAATATAGTCTTATATTGTACAGTAGCATTATTACTAAACGGATTCTTGTATATACTATCTGAGAATATACCAGAAGTTTCTACGAATGCTTCCACATCACTCGGTATGCCATTCTCATACAAAAACTTTACCATATTCTTATCCAATAATCCAACAGAACCGTCTGGCTCACCTTGGCTGGAGGATGTGGATGAATAAGGAGCAGCTACTTGTGGTTGAGGTACATTGGTGTAGCTAACGAAGGCGGGCATTCCCCCGCCTTGTTGTAGCTTATAGGTTAATTTCATAGTTGCATTCCTTTCTTTATAAGTGCAGCAGTGAGGGCTGACATATTTGTTATCATCTTATTATGTTCCCTCTTAGATTCCATTACATCTTTGTGAAACTGTTTATTATCATCAGATAATCTTTTATTAAAGTCCTTAGCTCTTTGAAGCATAGCCCTCTCAGCATAGGATAATTTAGAACCTTTTCCACTAAACTGAACTAACCAAGGGGTACTTATTAGTGAACTTCTCTTCTTTAACATATCAGACTGTAATCCTTTCTGTAGCTTAGATAGTTCTCTCTGAGCACCTATTGGGTCGTCTTCCATAATCTTAGCGGCACTAGTATTATAATTTGAATTAGCTTCATTCAAATAAGATTCTAATGCTAGTTGGTCTCTCATAGCTTTAGTTTGTCTAAATCTATTCTCTACGCCAGCTAGGTAAGGAGCAATAACCTGCTGATAGTTTGCAGTTACTCTTCCAGCATCAATTTGCTTTTTAGCTGTATCTATAGCATTCATTGAAGCCCTATTTCTATTGGCAACTTCTACCCTTCTTGCTTTAGCTGCATCGGATTCTTGCTGCCCTAACATCCTAGTCTTATAGAACATTTCTGCATCTTGTAGACCACCTTGGAATCTAGCCTGACCTGCTCTACCACTAGCCTCTAATTCTCCAGCTAATTGCAATGAAGCATCAGAAGTTCTAGGTCTTGCAGCTACAGATTCTAAATTACTTGCTTGTTGTTCAGCATTAGTCACTGCTTGGAAATTACCTTGCAGTGGAACAGTATTCTCAAATGTGTCTAATAGAGTAGGCTTTAACCCTTCTTTATAGATTCTAGCAGCTCTATTATTCGCGGCTAAACCTCCTACCATTCTACCTAAAGCTAATACTTCCTCCGGTGCTACATTAAGTTTTAGACCCTTTTTGGTATTACCTGGTGTACGTTTAATGTTAGATGTATTTGAAACTCTAGGAGCTGTAACTTCCCCAAGCTCATTAGTAGGGTCTTGAAGTAACCTTAGTTTGTATCCACCTTTGTCATAAAGCTCTAAACCTCTTGTCCTTAACTGTTCATTAAAGCGGGAAACATCCTCAGCTGACATACCCCTTCCAAGAGTTCTATTGCCAGTTCTATCTCCAGCATACACATCAAACCCAGAATTACCTTCTGTAGTACCATAACCCACAATACCCTTTCTGATTAAATCATCAAAACCTTGATTAGTACCTCTAAAAGTAACCTGTCTGTGTTTAGCTAATGGGTCTTGCACTGAGTAATTATAGTTGCCTCCGAAATAATTACCAGTCATAGATGTTAGTTGGTCATACCCAGATAGAGCTTTAGACCTATTCCAACTAGACATATCTTTAGCTTTAATTCTATCTACAGTGTTACCACCTTGTAAGAATTGTATTAATCCTCCTTCAGCCTTCTTAGTAACCCTATCATCCTTTGAAGTTTTCTTCTTTTTTGATTTGCCTTTGTGGGGTAGGTTATCTCTCTTAATATGTGAAGTACTAGACTTCTTATTGATAAGTTCCCATAGATACCTTGCGTTAGGGTCTTTTATAGTTCCTTTAGGTTCTACATATACTTCAGTAGGAGTTGGTGGGGTGTATGGACTTCTCTTAGGGAATACTTCTTCATACCCAAAGTCCTTTCTGTTTTTAATAGCCTCATCCCAAACTTGATTATACTCTCGTTCAACTACAGGATGGAATACATCTCTATATTCCTCCTCAGTCTTAGCTCTCTGTCTACCAAATTGCCTTCCGTCTGGGATTTGTCCCTCAATGAACTGGTCCAATCTTTGACTAGGCTGTATAGTTTGAGAAGCAACCACTTTATTAGCGTTTCTTGACGCAGGAATAATAGCAGGTAAGTTCTTAGGAACAAATGGTTCTAATATAGAACTAACACTATTAATTGTTCTAACTGCCTTAGCATTCGGGGATTGTACTGGAGTACCTCCTACTGGAACAGCCCTATTGGTATAGCTTTCTGGTTTCTTAAGTTCAGATGGGTTAGTTACATCTTGGGGCTTACTTGCGCCCATGTGAGATACCCTATCGGTATAGCTTCCTGGTTTCTTAAGTTTAGATGGGTTAGTTACATCTTGGGGTACTCTGGGCTTACTTGCGCCCATGTGAGATACCCTATTGGTTTGACCTGGGGCTGGAAGCATTAGTAAAGGAGGAGTGTTCTTGTCTTTGTCCCTATCCTTTCCTTTGAGTTGCGTTGTGGAGGCATTTGGAACAGCTGAACCTCTCCTCTTTAAGAACCAAGCATCGGAGAATGGAATATTCTCACTACCTCTTACTACAGACGGGTCTCTATAACCAGCTATGTGCTTACCAATTAAGCTGTTAGAGAACCAATTACCATCAGTTTTTGTTCCCTCAACCTCTTCAGACTGAGGCCTTCTTCCAAAGTATTTAGTGTCTACAGATACACTTTCGGGCTTTATAGCCTTATCTCCCTCAAGTTTATTAGCTTTGTTATATTGTTCAGCAAACTTAGTCTTAAGTTCTGCTACTTGATTCTTACCTTTGGTATTCTGGAAGAATGCATCGTCTACCTCTAGTGTTTGTTGCTTACCATCAATCATAGCTGTAACCCGTCTTTTACCCGAAGGAGTAGTTGAAGAGTTCCACCAACCTCTGTGAGATTGGGCTAAATTCTTACCCATTAATACAGTACTAGCAATAGCAGAGAGGTTCTTAAAGTCTCCAGTATTCAGGCTCTTTATATCGCCTTTAGTAAGCTTTGATAGTGTCTTACTATACTCTGACCTTATTGCTGGGTCAAGATAAGGAGTAGTATTAATAAGAGTCATAAGTACTGGAATTGACTTCTTTATTTTACCTAAAGCTTTAGTAGCCTTTAATGTCTTCCCAACAGGAATCAAGGATAGGGCATCCATTCCTAAATTCACTCCAAGTCTACCAAGGTCACCCCATTGAGGTCCATCACTAGCTAAATCAGCCCCAAACTCGGCGAGAGAAGCACCAACTCCCACTCCTGCAGAGGCTAAATTAGCTCCAGGAACGAATCCTAAACCAATACTAGCTAGGTCTGCCATAGCCGCACCAAGCCTAACTTTATCGGATGTTTTTATAACACCACCTGCATCAGTTATATCCTTATTGTTACCTAGTGATACATTGGACCTACCAGTAAATGATTGTCTAGCTTTAGTATTCCTTTCAATCTGTTCAGCATCAGGTTGTACTGCACTTACTTTTAGTGGGGTAGTGTCTTCTATAAACTTAGTACCTAGTTGGGCACTTATTACACCACCTTTTTTGTATCCTTGTAACTTTAATATTCTGTCATTTATTTCTCTACTTCTCTCAGCGGTTGGGATACTTAACAGCCTCCGTAGCTCATTGCTAGATTCATCCTCACTTTCAACTTTATTATTGAAATACCATGATAGTGTACCATCGTTATTTCTTGCAACATTCATGTCATTGTCCCCAACAGCCCACTTATAATTCTTACCATATTTTACAAATGGGGATTGTTTTGAGTCAATCCACTTACTCAAAGTGTTTTGTACCATTCGGTATGCCTCACTAGCTGGATTCAACAAGTCTGGGTCCTGCATCCATGTATTGAATAGATTCTCCCAATTAGCCTTAGAAGTATCAGTATAGTCTACGAACTTAGCTCCCTGTCTTTCTCTTGCTCCGTTAGGGTTATATGCTCCTAGATTTATAACATTACCATCCTCTCCGATAAATTGGTATTCACCTAGTGATTTGTTAAGTTCCACTGAACCTCTAGTTGTCTTACCAGTAGTAGGATTCTTTAGGTAGAAACCCATCTTACCATTCACGTCAGAAGGATTGGAATATGCTCCGTATAAGACATTATTACCTACACCAGACGCAAACTGAGATAAATTAGTGATATAATTATAACCCTGACCCTTTAGCATCTTAGTAAAGGGATTATTATCTGTAAGACTTGTATATTCACCGAGTTGGGCTTGTCTTGCTCTAGTAATATCCTGTCTATATTGCTCTGGTAGGTTGGAATCGTCGTAGATATTACCATCAAAAGCATATCTATTTCCAACACCTTTGAATACATTACCAGGAAGTATTCCACTTACCTCTTCATTGGTTCCTTTCTTGTATATGTGATATTTACCTTTATCATCAACTGTCCTATCATATTCTGAGTTAGTCCAGCTTGTATCA
>OBKB01000033.1_pt1 | contig 37071 bp, 52 predicted proteins | sample 1503001 | NCBI WGS metagenome assembly OBKB01 (sample SAMN02044690, study PRJEB22538) | human gut metagenome | reverse complement strand
AGGCTATAGTTAACTAAAAAAGACAGACGTTTTTGTCTGAAATGAGTCAAAGATTACACATTCAATGCAGGTGCTACAGAACTATTAAACGTGTCTAAAAGAACAGTAAAATAGGCAGTTTTGTAACAATTAAATGGTAAAATGTAGTTAGAAACTAAATAAAGAAGGAGCTAAACTCCCGACTACCAATCAAAAAGTTTAGCTCCAAAACACGGTACCCAAAGGTACGAGCACATTATAACATAAACTCTTTTCTTTGGGTAGAGCAAAGGAGAATGTTTATGAGAGAACAGTTTGTAACTACCTTTATGACCACACTAAGCGACAAGATCGATGATGACTCTCTGAAAATTGTGTTTAAACAATTGACGATCTTTGTTAATAACTATGAGATCAAGAAACGTGAGACATCATTGACGTTGTATGAGGGATATCTTCCGGAGTGCTATCAGGTTTACTTTGTAACAAGAAAAATCGAGGGATTAAGTCTGAAAACATTAAGCTTATATGATTTGTATTTGAAAGACTTCTTCCTGGCAATGAACAAAGATATTAAGAAGATCACAACAAATGATATTAGGGTGTATCTGTATAAAGTTCAGCAACAAAGAAAACTTAGCAATAGGACATTGGACAGCAGGAGATCAGCAATCCATGCGTTTTTAGAATGGGCGACCAATGAAGAGTACATAGACAGAAATCCGTGCAGAAATATTAAACGTATCAAATACGAACGCAAGAAGAAAAAACCATTAACTCCGCTTGAGATGGAACAATTAAGAAATGCATGCGAAACAGTGAGAGATAAAGCATTGGTGGAGTTTTTCTACAGCACTGGTTGCCGTGTCACAGAGTGCGAAAGAATGAATCTTGATGATGTTGACTTCTCAAAAAAAGAAGTGCATCTGTTTGGAAAAGGAGATAAACACAGAACTTCTTTCCTAAATGCGAAAGCAGAACTTGCGTTGAGAAACTATCTGAAAATACGAAATCAGGATAATCCGGCATTGTTCCTTGGAGAAAGAAAGCCATATAATCGTTTAAAGAAAGCAGCTATTGAAAAGCGTTTTAGGCAACTTGGAGAGAAAGCAGGAATAAAAAGGAGAGTGCATCCACATTTGATCCGTCACACATCTGCAACGGATGCGAGGGATCATGGTATGCCGATAGAAGAAATTAAAGAATTTTTAGGACACGCAGATATAGGAACTACGCTTGAGTATGCAGATGTAACAGAAGCAGCAACAAAAAGCAGTCATAAGAGATGCGTAATATAATAAAAAAGGACGTTCATAAGAGCGTCCTTTTTTGAAGAAAAAATTCAGTATATAGGGCTATACACTGAAAAGTATGAAAAAAGTTTCTAAGGGGAAACTTTCTTGGAAATTATAACAATTTTTTTACAATAAAGTCAAGAAAGGAGACAAACAAATATGAGAATCAGAGAAAGACCAACAAAGGTCTTATTTTTGTGTGTAAAATAATAATTTTCTAACCAAAGAAAGGAAAGTGAGGGAAATGAAGAAAATGACAAACAATGTAATTGACACATACAATGTAGTAACAGGTTCAATTGTAGCAGTATTAAGCTATGTGCTTGGAGAACACTGGTTTCTTTTTATTGCTTATTTAGGGTTGAATGTAGCAGACCAGTTCACAGGTTGGCTCGGTGCAAAGATGGCAGGAAAAGTAAGTTCTCGAATTGGCTGGATGGGTGTCATGAAAAAATTAGGATATTGGATCATGATCATGGTAGCATTTGGGGCATCTGCAATTTTTGTTGAAATCGGAAAGGTAATAGGTATAAATTTAGGAATCACGACATTACTCGGCTGGTTTGTACTTGCTTCTTTATTGATCAATGAAATTAGATCTATTGTTGAGAATTTAGTAAAGGCAGGATATGACGTACCCAAAGTATTGATCAAAGGTTTAGAAGTAGCAGACAAAGTAGTAAATAAGGATCAGGAGGAAGAAGAATGAAAGCATATAACATTCATGGCGGTCATAATCCAAGTGGAAAGATCGCATGCGGAGCATCAGATCTCCTGGATGAATCAAAGGAAGATAGAAAGATTGCAAAAGCAATTATTAAATATCTTAAAAAAGCAGGTGCAACAACATATAATTGTACAGTTAACAATGGAACAAGTCAGAACGATGTGCTTAAAAAAATTTGTGAAAAATGTAACAAGCATTCTGTGAATTTTGATGGATCAGTACATCTTAATTCTGGTCGGAATGACCACAAAGGAGATAAAAAGCTTGGTGGTTTCGAGGTATGGGCAACAGCATTTACTGGGGTAAAAAAAGAAGTAGCTGAAAGAGCAGTAAGGAACATGAAGCAACTTGGATTTACACCACATGGAGATCCATATAAAACTACATCAAATTTATATTATCTGAATCATAGTAAAGCAAAAGCATTGCTGTTTGAAATCTGCTTTGTCGATGATAAGGATGATTATCTTCTATACAAAACAGTTGGTGCAGATAAGATTGGAAAAGCTATTGCAGAAGCGATCGTAGGGCATGATATTAAGACAAGTGTAACTGCAAAGGTGGCAGCAGTATTTAAGACAGGTGCAGCTGTTAAAATTGTCGGGAATGCGGAGTACGGAGGTTCTGCAAAAGGCAAGAAAATTTCTAGTCAGTATCTGAACAAGAAGTATACAGTAACAAAAGTTCAGACAAACAATGGACAGCAGGAAGCATTGGTCAAACAATTAAATAGTTGGGTTCCAACAAAGTACCTGGAACTTGTAAAATAAAAGGGGGTACTTTCCTGTTCTAAAACAGGGTACTTTCTTGTTGTAAAAGGGGGTACTTTCTGTATAAAAACCGGAAAACAGAAAAGTACCCCCTTTTAGCATCTATTATAAGTTTAAAAAGCACGTAATTATGCCATTTCTAAAGAATTTGTTTAAGAAATCTGAACCGAAATAGGGAAGACATGGGTTGAGAATAACACTGTTTCAGTGTTAAAGAAAAAAACTTTATACGCACTTACAGTAAGGTCATCCATTCTGCAAGTGCGACAAAGCAAAAAATTATCGAGTATAGTAGTAAAAATCTAATGTTTTATTCTCACGATCGAACACGATCTTTTTTACGATTGATGTAATCGCATTATATTTTTCATCTTTACTGTATTCATCTGAATTAAGAATATCATACACACCACGTATTTTTCCAGGCATATCAATATTCTTTTTGTACTCTTCTTGATCGTTTGACTGTTGGTATAGAAGTTCACGCTCTTTTTCAATATCTGCCTTATTCTTTTTATATTCATCTAATGAATCAACACCAGCTAGATAAGCTTCTTTGATTCGTTTTTCTCGTGCATCCAAACGATTGAGTTGTACATTTAAAACATCTTGCATATTTTCTGACTGATCATTTACATACTCATATTCAATATAGGATTTATTCATATCTTCTTTTAGAACATTAAGAACTAAAGGAACCAGCTGTTTTTCTGATATGTAATGAGATACTAAACATTTTCCTTTTCTGTACCTATAGCATTGAAAGTATATATAAGTACGACCATATCGCTTATCTTTTTGGACAGACGTAGACAAAGAGGCACCACAGGTAGAACATTTTACAAGCCCGGATAGCCAGTGCCTTTTTTGAGAAAGAGGTTTTCCACCACGAGGACGATACTCATTTTTGAAACGTTCGTTTGCTCGATCCCAAAGCTCTTCGGACACGATCACAGGAACTAATGGAGATTTTACGATGATCCATTCGCTTTCATCATTGATTACATGAGCAGAATTTGCATAGTTCCATCTAAGATATCCTTTATAGATTTGATTTTGAATAATATACCTAATTGTACGAGTTTCAAAAGCTCCACCCTTCTTAGTTTTATAGCCCAAGCGATTCAAATGACGAGCAATATCAAAAAAGCCCATTCCAGAATTGGCATATAAATTAAAAATCATGCGAACAATATTTGCCTGGTCTTCGACGATGACTAGACCTTGCCCTTTTTCTACCTTATATCCAAATGCCGGAGAAGATTGAAAATTTCCACGAAGAGCGTTTTCAGTCATTCCCCTTTTAACATCTTCTGCCAAACGGATAGAATAAAATTCATCCATCCATTCAATGATACGCTCAATCAATCCACCATATACATCATCAGAGATTGGTTCGGATATACTTATAACATCAATTTTGTGTTTATTTCGTAACATTGCTTTATATACAATGCTTTCTTCCTGGTTACGTGCAAAACGACTGAATTTCCAAACAAGGATAGCATCAAATGGGGATGGTTTGCTTTTAGCCATTGAGATCATACGCAAAAATGAAGGACGTTTCCTAACTTTTCTTCCGGAGATTCCTTTATCAATGAAAATAAATTCTTCTGGGAGATCATATCCATGTCCATTTGCCCATTCCTTGATTAATCTGATCTGTGCATCTGGAGACAATTCTTCTTGCATATGTGTACTGACTCTTATATAAGCAGCTGCAATTTTTTTCATAGTTATCACCTTTTCTTTTTATAAAATATTAAAAATTTGTACAAAAAATACACCCTTGCAGGGTGCCAAGAAAAAATGATATACTTTACTTGTTCAGGGAAAAGTATTTCATCTGTTCTTGACAGGTGCAAGTGTTTTTCTTTTAATTCCGTCCAGTTGCAGCTGGGCGGTTTTTTTAATTGTTGCGATGTCGCAACTTATTTAAATTTTAATTCAATTTTTACTTCATCACCTACTGTATTAAAGTCTTTGTCAGATGGAGCATCTACAAATAATTTAAGATCATTTACTTTGTCAGCTTTGCCATTTTTTAAGATAAACATCAAAGTCCCTTTGTGAGAAACTTTTCCTAAATATTCTCCATCGATGCTGTCACTTAACATAAGGTTTGCTTCAACTTGTTCTTTTGTGTTAGTTGTAAGTTTACCCTGATCGAAGTAGAAGTTAATAGTATCATCAGATGTATTTTCAATTTCTACATCCATAGCAACCAGTCCAACTTCTTTGTCTTTTTCAACATCTAATGCTTGAGCCATTTCATCCGTAGTAGCAGTCAACTTAGATACTTGGATGGCTTTGATGTTGTATTTGATCGGTCCAGTTTTTCCTTTTCTGTTCAATTTTTTGTCTGTAATCACAGGCACTTTCTTGAAACCATCCTGTTCAACGACTTCTCCTGTTTTGCTTTCATCAGCAGTAGTTTTTTCGGTAGTCTTTGCAACAGTTTTTTTAGATTCTACTTTCTTCCCATTATCACTGCCACATGCTGTGAATGATAAAGCCATAACTGCAGCTAATCCCAGTGTTAAAAATCTTTTTCTCATAAATTTCCTCCCTACGTATAAAAAATATGTTATAATGTTTCTGGTATAGAAATCATATTCAAATATGATAGGAGTAGCGGCTACTTATTGCAGTAAGTGGTCGCTATTTTATTTTTATAAATAAGAAAACACTGTACTGTACATTCTAATATCAGGAGGTACAGCGTTGTGGATGTCAAAATTGAATATAAGCTCTGGAAAATCAGAAATAATAAAGGTATAAGCATTAGACATCTTGCAGAAATGTCTGGTGTAAGTAAAAGTACCTCCAGAATCTCTTTATTCCTATCAATTTATACCATAGTGTCCGACATATCGGACATACGCCCTAAAACCCTTAAAAAATCCAAATTTAGGTATATAATTAAGAAAAACAAACAAATGATAAACAATTCTAAAGAAACTCTAAATTTGATCATTTGAATGAAAAACTATGTTATACTGTCCCTAAGCTGATTGATGAGAGTACGAGAGTAGGCAGCTGTTCTGATCGCCTAATTCCTGATATACACCCAAAATAATGCCGATGGGATGGAAAGGAGGGCTTTACATATGTCAGAATGGTATAAAGAAGAAATAACAAAGAAACTCGCTACGATTGAAGATGAAGAGTTTCTGAAAAGAATGTACATCATCATCAGCAATCACAACGAAAAGGAAGCTTAGTCTTCCTTTTTTCTTTTTTCCATTCTTTCTGCCAGTATGGAAGTATAATCACAAATAGCTTGCTTCCCTTTATCATCCAATTGACTAAATAATAACATCATGTCTAGTATCAGATCATAAAAAGGATTAGATACTTCTAATAACTGGGATACCATTTCTGCTACTTCATCCTCAAAAGGTAAAAACATATCACCTTCATCGTGACGAAACCATTTTTCGTTAACATTAAATTCACGACATACAGATAAAATCATTTGCTCTGTGATGTTACGTTCACCTTTTTCTAGTCTACTAATTGATGCACCTGTTACGCCAAGACGTTTTCCAAAATCCTCTTGGCTTAATTTTAATGTCTTTCTTAATTGGTGCAAACGTGTGTTCATAAATTTTCCACCTCCAATCTGATAAGTATAAATTAACACAAAATCTTACCATAGTCAAGAAAATGCAAGACAAATAGTTGACAAACTTACCAAAGGTAGATATAATAATACCATAGTCAAGAAAATGGTATACAGAAACAAGTAAACAACTCCGCAGATGGATTGATACTCCGTCCGAAACTGTATAAACCCCATACAGTATAAAGAAAAATCCTCAAATACGTTAAGACAACGTATCCTCCCATTGATTTGATAAAAGAAATGAACCATGACGATCGGGCGGAGTATCAATCTATCTGCACCAGGAACAAAAAAGAAGGAAGGTGAGAAATATGTGGATATCAAAAAAGAAGTATCGAGAAATGAAAGAAACAATAAAACAGCTAGAAAAGGATAAAAAAGAACTCCAAACCCAGTGCGATAAATATCAGCAAAAGGGTTCGAAGTATAAAGCAGTGTATCATCCTAGAAAAGAATTACCAGAAAAAATTACGATTCATCGACATTATGAACGACCTTTGAAAAAATCATTATAAAAACGTTGAAGTTTAGGATAAAAATTTCTTAAAGTAATAAGATCTTTTTTGATTTTGTCTTTAGTCTCTCTTGAATAATTAGGAGAATCAATACATTCCTTAAAATATTCAATAGAGTTTTTAACGGCATGTTCAATGAGACTGATTTCATCATAAGTAAAAAGCAAGTCAGGACATAAAGAATCTCCGGAAATGCTAAATGTTTCGGAAGGATCAACATCCTCGGGATTACAAGCTTCAACGTCTTCATAATCAGGAGAATTGAAATCAGAACATTCTTCTGGAATTTCGAAGGATAAGCAAGCAGGAGAACCATCTTCTTCTGGATATTCAGTTAATTCAACGAAATCTTGGCGATCTTCTACCATTTCGGCAAGACGGATAAGAAGGTCAGTAATTCTATAAGTAGCCATACACAAACTCCTTTCATGCGAATTAATAGTAACATTGTATCTATGAGTATAAAGGGAATAAATGGAAATATCAAGGAAAGAATTCAATTTAATCTTAAATATAATAGACAGAGCATTAATTAATCTAGAAAAGAAGGTAAGAGAAGCAAGGATATGAAGATATATGTAGAAATATTTGTAACATGTATTTTTCTTGGAGCAATATATGGTTGGAAAGCAGGAGTGTTTTTTGGAATTTTTTATTTAGTAATCCTTATAGAATGATTCTGTTCTTTCAAGTATTTAATGAAAGAGGTGAGAAAGATAGAAAAAACATATAACGATGATGAATCAGAAAAAGATATTCAAAGATTTGTAGAGGAGTTCATTAATGAAAAAGAAAATCCAAAAGATGAGTTTGAGATTATTTTGAATGGAACAACTGGGAAAGAAATGAGATGGGCGATCTACTCTATACTTGCTAAACAAAAACAAAAGCAGGAATATCAGTCACAAAGAATATCATCCCTGCAAAGGGTTGTTATACTGCAGGGAATGGCTGTGATCGTATTGGGTCTTAGTATCATTATTTTTAAACAATGTCTACTATGACAGATGCTATTGCAACAAAATGAAAGGAAGGCGATTGACATGAAATCAATTTTAAAGGAATTGATTGCAATAAAAAGAGAACTCCAAGCAATTAGAAAACTAATGGAGTCCTCTTTAAAGATTGACATTAATGGTCATGAGGTTGCTGAAGCTGCTCAGAAAGCCATTCATGATAAACTTCGAGTAATCTCAGATTGATACCAAAATTTACACCAGATATAAATCCAGTAAATTTTTTAACATCTTCTGGATTTGCAAGATTGCCAGAAAATGTTGGAGTATCATCTTCAGTTAGACCAATTATGTAGTCTTTATCTTTTTGAGTTAAAGATTTTTTAAATTCTTTAAAATTTGGCAAGTTCATAAATTAATCTCCTTTCTTAAAACTTGGACATGGCAGTGTCCTGTGAATTAAGTATATGAGAGATATAGAAGAAAGACAAGTAAATTTAATTAAGAGAAAGAAGGTGAAGAACATGAAAGAGAAAGACAAAGAACTCATGAAAGAAGCAGTTGATAACATTAAGAAACTGGATCAGGAATCCCTGATGCTTGTAAACGCAAGTATTAATATTCTGATTGCCAGACAGAAAATGGATGAAAACAAACCAACAACAGCAGCATAACAGACAAGCAGACAGAAATAAATTATAGAAGGGAGGTGAGATCATGGAAGAATACAAAGTAAGAAGATTCGTGAATGATAAAGAGGTCAGAGAACTGACACCAGAGCAAAAAAAAATTATGGCAGTGACGGTGATCAGAGCCATCGGAGCCAAGGAGAAAAAAACAGCCCGGTGAATTCCGGGCAGGGAGGACAAGCAATATAAAGAAAGGTGGTATCGGTATGTATACAGGAATCGTATTGATGATGTACATGACATGCAGTGCAATCATCATAGGAATTTTTGGGAAAACCAAGATAGGGAAATACCTAATGAATTATATGCTGGACAAATTAACTTTATAAAAGGAGAGAGGAGAGAAGAGAAATGAAAGAAGAAACAGGAAAAATGATCCTGATTAAAGAAGGACTTATTTGTAATTCAGAGAATCAAGTTCAGATACTGGATTATCCAGAAGGAACAATCAGTGAGCAGATGGAAAAGCTTCGAGAAGTAATTGGAGAAGAATGTGATCTAGTAGAAAGAGTCTGGCCAGTTAGATTATATGAATTAATCGGAATATATACAGATTGTTGCAAAAGTAACGGAAGAGAAGTGAATGGAAGAGCGAGTATGTTAGTGGATGAAGAGTATTTATTTCATCCAACGGCAGAAGTGAATTCTTTAGCTTGTTTACTGTATGAAACAGATAAGCATAGACACATGATCAAGGGAAATGCGCTGATCATAGGAGAAGTAGAAGGAAAAGATGGCATAGAATTTTGTGGAATCACAGAATCAGAAGCAGAAAATTTATATAACATACTGCAAAGTCTTAGAACCGCAATGTTATGGGCAGACAAAATAAAGGAGATCGCTAAAGATGATTGATGAAAAGATAATTTTAAAAAAGATTGATGAACGAATCGGTATTCAAAATAGACATATTGAAAGAATCATTCAGGAATCTAACAACCAGGCAGCACTTGCGTTGCTTGAAAGAGAAATCGCAACATATCTGTATGTAAAGAAGTTAATAAAAGAAACAAGAGAAAATGAAGCAGAGCATATGTTCAATTTGGACAAGAAGGTAATGGAAGCAACCCTTTATATGTTATGTAATCAAAACAAAGAAGGAAAACAGAGAATTGTAGAAGTTTGTAATGAAATTGCAAATGATATGTTAGATAGAGTGACACCAATGACAAATCGTACAGCACCTTACATGATAGCAGCATTAAACTTTCTGGCAGATAAATTAGAAAATCAATTAGATGATACAGGTAAGAAAGTTTTATGTTTTGCATCTAAAGTTATGAGTTCGTTTGAGATGGACATGAAAGAGGAAGATTTAAATGAGATTAACAATGAAGAATCACAAAAGTAGTACATACAGAGCATCAATGATTAAGCAGGATAATAATTGTTTAGTTGGGGATGTAGTAAATAAACTTGGTAGATATGAAGATATCTGCGAAGATCCGGAAGAACTTGAAAAAATGATAAATGAGCATAAAAAAAGAACCCACCCGACCAAAAGTAGATTCTAAATGCAACAAATTGCACATTTATATTATATCAAGTTCTCCATATAAAAGCAAGAAGAATAGCGGTTGAAATACCGCTGTTTAGACTTGCTAAAGGTATTAAGTTTGGAACACAGGAGAATAGAAATGGGCTATGTAGAAAAGACAGTAAGAGCAGGGAGAACAATAGAGACGCTAAGGTATTACTGTCATAGAGTACATCCAAAAGGATGCAAAAGACAGAAGAAGCAAAAAAAGACAAAAGAGTCTCAACATAAGATTAATGTAAGAAATGCAACAGATAAACTAAGATGGCTGTTGAATGAGAATTTTACAGGTGGAGATATGCATATTTGTTTATCGTATGCAGGAACAAAACCAGATTATGACCAGATGAAAGATGATAAGAAAAAGTTCTTAAGAAAGCTTCGAACAGAATTTAGGAAACAGGGGAAAGAATTAAAGTTTGTTCATGTTTTTGAAATTGGAAAAAGAGGAGCAAGGCATCATCATCTGGTGATCAATTCAATAGATAGCCTCACATTAAGAGAATGTTGGCCACACGGAGCTGTGTATGTGAGCCTATTGGATAATACGGGTCAGTATGGAAAACTAGCCTCCTATCTGATCAAAGAAGTAACTGAAAAAGGTCAAAAATTACCAAGAAGATACTCAATATCAAAGAATTTGCGAATCCCAGTACCGAAAAGAAGAGTGATCCTGGAAAGAAAGTTTTTCAAGAGAGAACCAAAGGCAAAAAAAGGATATTACATTGATCAGCAAAGTATATATTCTGGATTCACAGAAGATGGATATCAATTTTTGAGATATATACAGGTAAAGATACGAAATGGGTGGAAAAAAGAATGAAACAAATAGACATTTACATATATGCTCTGTCACACAGCAGAGGAAAAGGACCAGCGGTGTTTAAAGCAGTGTTGGAGTTTATAAAAGCAGATGGAAAACCATATACGTTAGATGTAAATGGTGGGGATATGGAGACAACAATCAACAGAATCACGATCAAGGCAGCAGTAACAGCACTAAGAAGAATAAAACTCAATCAACCCTATGAAATAAGAATTCATGCGGATTCAGACTATTTTGAACGGATGCTGAAAACCACAAGAGTATATGCCGAACATGATTGGAAAACAAAAGCAGGGAAAGAGATCGCTAACGCGGATCTGTGGAAAGAAGTTTATATATTCAAAAAGACAAATCATTTAACAGCTGATAGTGATCTGTTAGAGCGTTATGAATGTAAAGATGAACTGGAGGATAAATTAAAACTATGGAAATATATGAGTTAGAAGCGTTTTTGGGCGGATTTAAGGACGAGGAAAAAATCGGGATTATGGAGAAGCATCATATTGTGTTTAGAAGTCAGGGTGGTTGTGATTTTTATTACAACATTATTGAACTTCCAACAGGTCTACATAAAGGACGGAGAGGTCCGCATATGTGCAGAGAAACCGATGTATTTCTGAAAAGAGGTGTCCAGAAAGCATTATTTGATGAATTAGGCACAGAAAGAAAGACTGCGGAAGAAATCGTGCACTTGTGCTGTCCGATGAATCGAAGAAGCGAGAAGAAATTATATAAACGTCTGGAAAGTGCAAAAAACTATGGTGGCAAATACGAGCCAGAGGATGCAGTACGTGCGATCATGGGCGGTAAATTGTATTAGGAGGTGTGATCATGTTTGACATATATGGAGAGATGGAGACAGCAGCAGAAATCAACGATGTGGCTAGAAGCCTAAAAGAAGAAGGGGAGAAAGAAAATCTGGACAAGTTATGTGCTGAAAACGGCATAGATGCTGAATTGGCGCAGATGTTTTGGGATGGAGAGATTGATTTTGTCACTGATCAGCTAATGGCAGCAGTCGGAAAGCTAGACATGGAAGTAAGAAAGGAAAAGGGACAGAATGGATATTTAGAATCCATTGCCAATTTCTTAAAAGTTGAAGCAGAGAAAGATCAAGATTTAGCGATCGCCATCCGAAAAAAAGGAAAGAAGTTAACAGATGCATACAAGGCAGCAGAGAATGAAGCAAGAAAGATGAAAAAATCTGGAAGCAATTGCGTAGCTATGAGAGATAAAGACGTGTTTGAGATTGTTGGAAGATATTACAAAGAAGGTGCAAGAGCATGAAAAAGAAAACAATAGAAAAGATACCGTTCTTCGGAAAGAAAAAGATTCATAGATTAGGCGACTGCTTCATAATCGATGGGAAATGGATTGACGGAAAGACAAATAATATCAATGCAAGAATCTGCTTAAGGGAACATGAATACGCAAATTACATTGAAGGTGTTGGGTGGAATACAAAATGTTTAGAAAGCTGGTGGAAGTACAGTGATGATCAATTTAAAGTAGAATTGGAATTGAGTAAGAAAGAGAAAAAGGAGTTATCTGATTTTTATAAACAAAACAGAAAGAATGATTGGAGATGGAAAGAAACAGAACCAAACAAACAGATCCACGAAATTGAAGAAAGGATCAATAGTGAAAAATCAGAAAAGCGTCATGAAAAACGAATGCAGAAGATCAAAGAGAAATCGGAAGAAATCAGACCGATTACAAAAGGCTTAAGGCAATGGGCAGAAAAGCAAATGGAATCTTATCTGTTTTACAAGGAATCAACAGGATTCTGTGGAAAGTGTGGACAAAAGGTAAAACTAGACCGCAGGAAACAAAAGATAGCACACAACAAAAGAGGAATTTGCCCAAGCTGCAGAAAGAGGATCATATATAAGGCAGCAGGACTACAATCGTATATTGAAGATTCTATCAAAGTGGTAAGATTCCAAAAAACAAACATCGGAATCGCCGCAATAGAAAGCTTGGTAGAGAAAAAGTCGTTTGCAGAAAATAAAGAAAGTGTAAGAATAGCAGATCGTTTTATTTGGTTCATAGAAGAAAATTACAAGTTATTTAATGGACTTGCAGAAGACCCAAGAGAAGAAGCCTACTGGTATGATACAGGAGCAATGAATGTAGGAAAGGCAAGGATCTATCCAAAGAATTTGAAACAAATGATCAAGGATACATACCTAGAACATAGCGGCATCGATGTTGTTGCATCCTGGAAGGGCAAACAGGAACAGTATGAAATGATCATTGAAAATTATATGCAGCACCCACAGTTAGAACTTGTAATTAAAGCAAACATGCGGAAACTGACAAGACAATTATGGAGCTATGACAGATTTTTAAATGTGGGCACAAAGCTTAACGAAGTTTTAGGACTTACGAAAGCAAATATGAGAAAAGCAAGAGATTATGATCTTGGAAGAGACGAGATTAGAGTGTTACGAAATGATCCAGATGGAAAACTGACAGACGATGAAATTATCGCATTATCCAATGCAGGGCATCATCTAATAGCATTGAGAACGTTCACAACGATTAAGAAAATAGCAACCTACACACGCAAGGGACACGATGCAGGGATATGGCTGGATTATTTGAAAATGGCACAAGACTTAGGCTATAACATGAAGGATAAAGCTGTACTGTTTCCGAGAAAATTAAAAGACAGGCATGATGATCTGACAAAGATCATGAAGATTCAAGGAGACAATATAAGAGAAAAGAAATATCAGCAAAGAATCCAAGAACTGAAAGCATTGTACAGCTATGAGACGAGCAAATATAAAATCATAGTTCCGATGTCTCTAAAAGAGATCGCGGAAGAAGGACGAAACTTACACCATTGCGTAGGAACTTACACAGAAAAAGTAGCTGAAGGAGAAACAGACATTCTGTTTATCAGGAAACAGGGAGAAGAAGATACTAGTTACTACACAATGGAAGTTAGAAACTTAGAAATTATACAGTATCGTGGAGCATACAATAATCTACACAATAATCCAGTACCGAAAGAAATAGATCAGTTTGTGAGACAATTTCACAACGCATTGATTAAGAGAGTAAGAAAGGCAGCGTAATGGAAGAATATCATCAGATCACACTAAACGAATATATCAGTATCAAAGAGGACATCAAAAGAAGACTTAACCATCTGGCAGAGAGCTTTGTAGCGATCGGCTATAGATTAAAGCAGATCAGAGACACAGAAGCATACAGACAGGATGGATACAATACAATCTATGAATTTGCAGAAAAAGAACTTGGATTAACAAAATCTCCAACAAGCCGATTCATGGCGATCAACGATAAATACAGCATTGGTGGGAATAGTCTGGAATTAAGAGAAGAGTTCATTGGTTTAGGGAAAAGCCGACTATCTGAAATGCTAACGATGGATCCAGAAGATTATGTATTGATCACAAATCAGACAAGTATAAAAGACATTCGAGAGATTAAGCGAATGGAAAAGGCAGCAGAAGACAATGAAGTTCTAACAAAGTTTCAAGAGGTCCTAAGAAAAGAGTATGCATCGCCAGACAGAAGAAAAGAGCTGATTGAGATTGCTAACGCAAAGTGCATTGACGATATCAAGGCAGCAGTTATTCCAGAAGGATATCGGTTAATGAAAAAAGGAGTCTTGGTGATCAAGTTCGAAGATGAAAAGATTACAGTTCGAACGATGGGAGTATCCGGAGTGCAGGAGCTAACTTGGAGCGAGATCTTAAATGAATATGATCAGGCATTTGATTTAGGGGCTGCGGATCCATGGAAAGCTACATACGGAGAGATAGAGGAAGAAGTTAAACCAAAAAAAGTAGAGAAAAAGCCAGAGTCGAAAAAGCCGACAAAAGCAGAATCTAAGCCAGTTGCGACATCGCAACAAGAAGAACAAGTTATTGGCCAAACAAGCATTGAAAAAGATTTTCCAGAATATCTTACAGAAGATTTGAAAGTTGAAATTGAGCAGACAAATAAGGTAGAAGTACCGGAAACAGTTATGGATGATCACAGGCATAAACTCAAATTGGCTAAGATGTTCTTTAATGACATACAAACAGGCAGAAAGCCGTTTGATCTACAGAAGAATGATCGAGAATATCAATTAGGCGATGTAATCGAATACAGAGAAATGGACAATGGAGAACCAACAGGAAGAGTGATTGAAAAGGAGATCACCTATATTCTGGAAGGATTCGCAGGATTAAAAGAAGGTTATTGCATATTAGCATTGGCTGATATATAAGCGTGAAAGGAGAGAAAGACGTGGAAGAATTAACAAAGGCAGTCATTGACTTACAATCTTATGGACTGAAATTGTATACGATCGAAAAGATGGTAAGAGATATTTATAAATCAGCAGAGGAATTAAAAAAACCGTTGAATAGTAAAACTATAAGAAATGTTACCAAATAACGTGCACAATCAGCAATGCTGATTTTATATACCACAAGTAACTATTAAAACGCATAAGAAACAAAGATCTATTAGCCTACTGCCGAAAAGGCAGCAGGCGGAAAGGAGAACAGACAGCTTAGTTCTCTGCCTGATTAAGATTCTTTAGTAACTATTAACAAGTAAAACGATCACAAACATATTTTTTCAGATTCTTTTAAATGTAAATTTTTTTAACGATACTAGATTTAGTTTTTACAATTATTTTTCAAATCACAAAACCCAAAAAAGAATCACAATGAATTATACGATCAGGCAAAAAGAAACAGAACAATGATCACGGATAATGCATTGGTTCAGGTAGAGAACTAAGCTGTCTGAAACAAAAATATGCAGTATACAGAAGATTTTAAAAGAGGAATTGTAAGAGCTCTTATAGCATCAGGAATGTCACGAAAAGAGTTTGCAGATAAAGCAGAAATTGGTGTTGGAACATTAAAAAGATGGGTAGCACAGTACAAAGATGAGGAAGTACCTAAGGTAGATCGTAAAAAATACAGTGAGGAATACAAAAAAAGTATTGTAAAAAATATGATCTATGACGGAATTACCTGTGAGTCGATGGCAAGAGAAACAGGAATCAGCCGACAGTTGATAGAATACTGGGATAGTAAATATCGATATGATGTGATCGATGAAGTTGACAGAGAAACTTTGCAGAGGAAAAAGAAAAAAGTTAAGAAAGCAACATCATGGCATCGGTACGGATCAAGTGCTGGAAGATACGAATAGGAGAAAGAAAATAATGGGAACGATTAGAGACAGAGTAGGAAAGATTCACATGTACACTCACGGAGCAAGATTCGGAATTCCAGAGTATCTCGCAGAAAAAGGACTAGATGTAAATATAGAATATGTTGGAGACGGAACAGAAAATAGTGTACTGGCAATCGAAATATTTAAAACTAAAAAAGTAGAAAAGGAAGAAAAACATGACAGATTCAGATAAAGAAGTATTATATGCATGGGAAAGAGATAGAATTTTCTCAGAAGATTATAAAGGAACATTTGATTCAATCAAAGAATGTATTGAGGATGCTAAATCAGAAGGATTTAAGCCTGGACAAATGATTTACATCGGGAAATGTATAGAACCAGATATTAGTTGCGGAGTGTGGTTTGACAGAGTGTTAGAAGATGTACAAGATGCAATGTATTCTGATTACGGAGATAATGCAGAAGATTGGGATTTGTCCGTAGGAGATATAGAAGAAAGACAAGAAATATATGATAAATACGAGAAAAAATTAACAGATCTAGTAGAAGACTATATTAAAGAGATTGGAGAAAAACCTAATTTTTACGATGTTGTAGATATAAAGCCTATTATTATTGAATAAAAGGAGTGATACATAATGGCATATAGAGATTGTCCATGTCTTAAGTGCAATTCTGGAAAAGAAAGAGAAAAGAGGATTGAGTGTAGAAGAAAATGTACACAATTTGTCGCATGGAAGTTAAGTATGCAGGCAATGAGACAGAAAAAGAAAGAAGATAAAGACAAATATTACTCAACGACTAAAAAGAAGTTTTATGAGAGAAAATTAATGAAACAAAAGTCGGGGAGGAAAGTATGATGAATCCATGTGAAGCCTGTGCAGAGATAATCTGCATGGGCATTTGTGCCGATCGGGTGAAATATAATGATTATTTGGATGGAATCAGGCAGCAGTTGATTGAACTATGTGAGAGGGTAAGAAATGACAGAGAAAGAAAAGAATGAGAAAAAGAAAGAATATCTGAATCGATACAAGAACGCAGTTAAAAAATATAATTCACTCCAGGAACAAGAAGAACGGATTAGAGCAGAAATGGGACCGGGAGCAATAGAATATTCAGGAATGCCAAAAGCACATAAGAAAACAGATCTGTCGGATGAAATGGTGCGAATAGAGAGAATTTTAAACAAAATTATAGATCAAAAGAGAGAAATGCAGGAGATTCGATTAGAAATTGAAGAAAAGATTGTAGATATTAAAGATGGTATGCAAAGTAGGGTGTTATATCTCAGATACATAAGATTCATGAAGTGGGAAGATATTTGTGTAGAAATCGGATATAGTTGGAGACAAGTACACAGAGCACACTCCCAGGCGCTTAAGAAACTGAATATTGATTAAAGATGGCACACTTTGGCATAGTATGGCACACTTTTTTTTGATATTATGTAGCATAGAAATTTAAAAAATAGGAGAAAAATCAATGATTGCATTAGAAGTTAAAGATTACTGTCAGAATTGTGCAGAATTTGATCCTGAAACAACAGTAAGCGAAAGAAGCTATTGTGGAATGACAGGGATGGAGATTAAAGCAAATACAACAGTCACATGTAGAAATGCACAGAAATGTAATTGCTTATATGAATTTATAAAAAAGGAAAACGATAAAGAAATTTAAAGTAACATATTAGAAAAAATAGGCACCTTCGGGTGCTTTTTTAATGCAAAAAAACAAGAAATATTGAATTAAAAACTTGGGAGGTCCTTAATCCTAAGTTTTTTTAATGCAGAAAATTATAGAAGAGAGGTGGTGATAATGCCAAGAGCGAGAGATCCGAATAGGGATAAAGCCTTTGAAATTTATAAAAAGCATGAGGGAAGAATTCAAAATAGAGAAATTTCTAAATTGCTTAGTGTTTCAGAAAAGACAATAAGCGGATGGAAATGTAAAGATAAATGGAATGAAAAAGTGAATGGAGTACTCCAAAAAAATACGGAGTACTCCAAACATAAAAAGAATAAAAAAACAAAAGTCGATGTTGAAGAAGTCAATCAGGTTATGAAGAATCCTGAATTGACTGATAAACAGCGACTTTTTTGTGTTTATTATGTACGTTGCTTTAATGCTGTGAAAGCATATCAAAAAGCATACAGATGCAGTTATCAAACAGCTGCATCAGGAGCATATCGAATGTTGGAAAATGATAGAGTAAAATCAGAAATCTATAAACTTAAACAAAATCGTTTAAATAGAGAGTTTTTATCAGAAGAAGATATTTTTCAGAAATATATGGATATTGCTTTTGCAGACATTACAGATTACGTTTCTTTTGGAACAGAAGAAGTACCAGTAATGTCGATGTATGGACCTGTAAAAGTTGAAAATTCAAAGACAGGTCGAAAAGAAGTGTTGAAACAAGTGACAAATGTTGTAAGATTTAAAGATTCGTCAGAAATTGATGGAACAATTTTGGCAGAAGTAAAACAGGGACGAGATGGAGCTAGTATAAAATTGGGTGATCGCATGAAAGCATTACAATGGCTATCGGATCATATGGATATGGCAACAGCAGAGCAAAAGGCTAAGATTGAACAGATTAAAGCTAAGACGGAACAAATCAAAAATAATGATAATGATGATGGAGAGGATGGTGTTGTAATTGTCAACGATGCACCTAAAGATATCGGATATAGTGATACCGAAATATCTTCCGATATTCAACAACAAGACAATTAAACATATCATTCTTACATCTGGTCGTGCAGGTACAAAATCAAGTTATGCAGCAATTAAAGCAGATTATCAGATTGTATCAGATAAACATGGATCAGTTGTGGTGCTTCGAAAGCATCATAACAAATTGCGTAAGACAGTATACAAGGAAATGCTTCGAGGTATTAATCGATTACAGATTTCAAAAAAGAAGTTTATGATCACAAAATCTCCAATGGAAATAACATACAGAAAATATGGAACGACAATTTACTTCGCTGGTTCTGACGGAATTGATGATACAAAAGGTATTATTGACGAAGATCAGCCGATTAAGTTAGTTATTCTTGATGAGTTAACAGAGTTCTTTGACGATGGAGAAGGAGAAGATGAACTTAGTAATATCGAAGCTACTTTCGTTCGTGGAAACACTGGTGGATTTCAAATGATCTATCTTTATAATCCTCCTAAAAATCCAAATGCAGCAATAAATAAATGGTGTAAAAAGATGGAGAAGAGAAAAGATTGTATTCATATCCACACAGATTACAGAGATGTTCCAGTAGAATGGCTAGGACAAGATCTGATAGACAGTGCAAAAGAAATGGAAGAGTCTGATCCTAAAATGTACCGATGGGTATGGTTAGGGGAATCTGTTGGTGTAGATGAACTTATCTATTACATGTATGGTAACCGACATCGATTGCGACCGGATAAAGATAGGAGATACGATCGCATTTATATTGGCGGAGACTATGGGCAGCAGAATGCAACGACATTTCAGGCGTTTGGATTAGATACATATCGAAAGAAGTTTCCTGGTCTTGCAGAATACTATCATAGTGGTAGAGATAGTGGATATCAAAAAAGCCCATCTGAATATGCAAAAGATCTTGTTGAGCTATTAGATGAACTGCATGAAGAATATGAAAACAGAGTATTCTATATTTTTTTGGACCCATCTGCAAAAGGTTTAGCAGAAGAAATCAGAAGAGCAACTAGAAATTTACAGTATTCAGTATTGATGAGAGATGCAGAAAATGATGTTGCACTTGGAATCAGCAGAGTGCAAAAATCATTGATCTTTGATGTGTTAAGTATTTCACCTGATCAGAAATATGCAGATGAAGAATTTGGTACTTATGAATATGATAAAAAATCAATTGAAAAAGGAAAAGAAGTTCCAATAAAACTTTCAGATCACTGCATGGATGCAATCCGCTATGCTGTTATGGGAGCATGGGATAAAATAAAACACTGGCTTCCAAGAGATCCAGGAGAGGAGAAACAAAACATTGAATATATTTAATTATTTCAAAAGAAAAGGAATAGATACGATCGATGCATCGTTTTATCGGAAGATTCAAGAATGGGTTAGTTGGTATAAAGGCAATGTCCGGAACTTTTCTTTTTATAAGATTTATACAGGACGTGGAACGTACAAGAGATGTGAACGTAAAAGTATGGGAATGGCAAAAAAACTTTCAGAAGATATTGCAGATCTATTACTAAATGAGAGAGTAACAATTACCTTAGACGATGAACATACAAACGATTATGTACACAAAGTTTTAAAAAGTAATCAGTTCATGGTTCAAGGGAATGACTATCAAGAACGGAAAGCTTACACAGGAACAGCTGCATATATTCCTTTTCTTGATTCAGCAGATGTGACAGAAGATGGAGTTATTCAATCAGGGGTTATAAAAATTAATTATGTTGATGGTCCAAATATATTTCCAGTAAGTTGGAATAACGGAAAAGTTCAGGAATGTATTTTTACTTTTCCCCACACAGTTAATCGAAAAAAATACATTCAGATACAATCTCATTTGATAGAGGGTGATGAATATGTAATAGAAAATACTGTTTTAAAAAGCATGAGTGGAAGTCAGGAAGGTACAGAACTGAAAGAAGAAGAATGGAGACAATTAAAACCATTTAGGAATATGGCAAAGAAAACAAATACAGGAAGTTTGGAACCGCAATTTGTAATTGATCGCCTAAACATAACAAATAATGCAGATGCAAACAATCCGATGGGAATTGCTATATTTGCAAATGCAATTGACGTATTGAAAAAACTAGATACAGAGTATGATTCTTATTACAATGAGTTCCTACTAGGTAGAAAAAGAATATTTGTTGCTCCAGAATTGTTATATAACATTGACGGAACACCAGCTTTTGATCCGGACGATGGAATATTTTACAGCTTGCCGGAAGATTATGATAAGAGTCAAGAAGGATTGATCAAAGATGTTGATATGAATCTTAGGACAGAAGAACACAGCAAAGCTATTAACGATGATTTAAATTATTTGTCGTTAAAATGTGGGTTTGGACCTAAAAGATATAAGTTTGATTCATCCGGAGTAAAAACAGCAACGGAGATCATATCTGAAAACTCTGATATGTATCGAATGATTAAAAAGCATGAGATTATCTTAGAAGATGCATTGAAAGAATTAATCAGGATTATTATTAGATTGGGCATTGTAATTGGAGAACAGTTGAATCCGGATTCTGATATTACAATTGATTTTGATGATTCGATTATTGAGGATAAGGAAACTGAACGTAAACAAGATATGCAGGACGTAAGTGCCGGAATTATGCGACCAGAGGAATATAGAGCAAAATGGTATGGAGAAACAATTGAGCAGGCAAGAGAAAATCTTCCAGAGCAAAATCAAGTAATGGTGATGGAGTAAATGAGAAATGAATATAAAAATCAGATGGCCAACAAGATAGCAGCAAATTATATAAACCTGGAAGAACGGATCATTCAAGATATTGTACGAAGGATCAAGAAAACCGGAGAGATCACAAGTACAGCGGACTGGCAGATCAACAGATTAAGGATCATAGGATATTCAACAGAAGACATTGAAAAGATGCTAAAAGAAACGCTGAATAAATCGTATCCAGAGATGTTTGAGTTGTATGATAACGTGATCAATTGGGAGTACGTCAGAAATAAAGACATCTATGAGCAGATCAATGCAGAATACATTCCATTTAAGGAAAACAACCACCTACTGCAAATGATTGAAGCAATTACGCAGCAGGGCGTGGAAGACTTGGAAAATGTAACAAGGTCACTGGGATTTTACATAGATCAAAGAGGACAAAAGATCTTAACTCCGTTATCACAGGTTTACACAAAGTACCTTGATAATGCGTGTTATGACATTGTATCAGGAGCATTTGACTATGGGAGCGTATTGAGGCGAACGATCACACAGCTGACTAACAGCGGATTAAGAACAATAGATTATGCATCTGGACGGCATAACCGGGTAGACGTTGCAGCAAGACGTGCAGTCATGACAGGGCTGTCACAGATTACAGGGAAGATCACAGATTACAATGCAAAGAAGTTAGGAACAGACTTTTTCGAAGTAGAATGGCATGCAGGAGCACGTCCTACGCATGCGGTGTGGCAAGGGAAGGTATGGACCAAAGAGCAACTTGTATCGGTGTGTGGACTTGGAACAGTTACCGGATTACTTGGAGCAAACTGTTATCATGAGTATTATCCGTTCTTTCCAGGAATATCGGAACGCAATTGGACAGATCAATGGCTGGAAGAAAAGAACCAGGAAGAGAACGAACCAAAAGAATTTGACGGCAAACAATATACTGTCTATGAGGCAAAGCAACGGCAGCGGCAGATGGAAACAGCAATGAGAGCTCAAAGAGAAAAGGTAAGAGCACTTGAAAAAGGGAAAGCTGATAGACAAGAAATCATGCTGCACAAAGCAAAGTACCAGGCACAGCTAAATGAATACACAAGATTTTCTAAGAAAATGAAACTTAGGAAGGAAAGAGAACGTATTTATTTAGACATGCAGGGAAAGGTTGCAACAAACAGCAAAAAACAAAATGCATTATTTCCTCCGGAGATGATAAAAAATGCATCAATGGATGTGAGACAGTATAAGCATTATAAAGATATCTTAGGAGATAATGCACCATCACTTGTTAAGTTTGGACAAATGAAATATAATGACAGTAAGAGATTTGAATTGTTTCAAGATTATACGAATTCTATCAAAAGTGGTATGATCTCACCGCTATCCGATTTTAAAAATTATGTTGCTCTTTATAATAAGGTCAATAGAGAGATTGTAGGTAGAAGGTCATTCGATGGAATTAAGATAACTGGACAGAGAAAGCATCTTATAGAACGTGTGATTGGAACAATGTCGGATCCAAAGACGAAGAAGATACGATCAGGAGTTTCTATTGATGCGATCACAGATGCACTTGAAAATCCAATTAAAATGATGGAAAAAGTGGATCAAGAAGGAAGAAAGAGTAAGAAGTACATAGGAAGAATTGGTACAGTTACACTTAATCCAGATACAGGAGAGTTAATTCAATGTAATCCAACAGAAGCAAGATTTAGAAAGGGGCATTAAATGGAAAAGGTAAAATTTGAGTTAAGCAATGAGCAGATTAATTTTTTAAAAAAGAATTATCCAAAAGATGATTTAGTTCAAAAGATTTTATCAACGGAAACAAAAGGAAGTTTTGAAGTTGATGAAGAGCCATATATTGATTTTATGGATTATCTTGATGATGAATCTGTAGCTTGGATGGATAAAGATTATAATGCAACACCGAAATCAATCATGATTGAAAAGATCAGGGATCATATTTATATTCAAACCAATTAACCACCAATGAAATCGTTGGTGGTATTTTTATACAGATTTTTAAGAAAGGAGGGAATATAGGATGAAGAAGAAAATGTTATTAGTGCTATTGGCAGCAGTTACATGTATGTTTGTTTTTGCTGGTTGTTCTGAATCATCAAAGGTATCAAGGAATGTATCGCAGGAAGCAGACAATTTCAATGTTACAAGAAAATTGACAGTGATCAATGCCAGAACAGACACAGTCTTATTAGAACTTACAGGAACCTTTGCGTTGCAGAATAATGATGATAACGAACTGGAAGTTATTATTGAAACAGCAAAGGGAAAATATCGTAAAGATCTGGTATATCTGAACGATTATACAATGTATGTTGTAGAAGATGTATCTGGAGCAGATGTAGACAAATATCATTATGAGATTAACTTCCTACCAAAGTGGGGAGCTAAGATTACTCACAAACAGTAGGAGGTGATCCAATAAATCTCCCACCGGCAGGGAACGACCGGACAGAAAAGGAAGTGATGTTGTGATAACTATAAGCATAAGACAAGATGGGATAGAAATGAAAGGTCATGCTTGTAGAAAAGAGAATGATGGAATTGATAGAGCATGTACAGCTATATCAGCATTGACATGTAATTTGATTAATTCAATGAACGATCTAACAGATGATAAGATTGAATCAGAAGCACATAGTGGTCTTACTATGATCAAATGGCAAGAATTATCCGATAAAGGGAAATTATTAGTAGATTCATGGTTTTTGGGAATTGCTGATATCAATCAGGAATATAACTGCATACAATTTATTTAAGCATCCGAAAGGGTGTTTTTATTATGTCCAAAACATGAAGACATGAAAAGCATTGGTAATAACACTCATATATGGAGGGAAAACATGAGAAAAAGAATGTATTTACAGCTTTTTGAGGACGGCACAGGAGCTGGCTCTAATGGACAGGGTGGAAATAATGCCGGGAATGGTAACGGCAACCAGGGAAATGCCGGAGAAACAGGAAATCAGGCAACATTTAGCTATGCACAGGCAGAAGAGATCGCACAAGCGAGAGCAGAACGTGCAGAAAGATCAGCTTTAAAATCATATTTTCAGCAGCAGGGCATGTCAGAGGACCAGGTTACACAGGCAATTGCTGATTATAAAGCACAACAGAAAAAGAATCAGCCGAATGTAACACAGATGCAGCAGGACCTTGAAGATGCAAGGAACGAAGTGCAGCAGATGAAAAATGAGAAGTTTTTAGCTTCAAAAGGAGTAAAAGCGGATGATCTTGACTATGTGTTATACAAAGTTTCCAAAATGACAGATGAAAAAACAAGTTTTGAAAAGGCAGCAGATAAATATTTGAAAGAGAATCCAAGATTCGCATCAGGGTCAGGGTATCGAGTTTCAACATCAACAGGGAATACATCAAACGGATCAGTGGAAAATGTAAATGCTACGATCAATGATGCAATTCGATCTGCGGCCAGAAGATAATGGAGGTATGAAATGTTTAAGAAACGAATGAACTTAAGATTATTCGATACAGATGCAAATGTGATCGATCGCAGTGGAGCAGAGTCTTTAATTCCTACACAGGAAGCAAATGAGATTATCCAGGGAACAATCACGCAGTCAGCAGTGCTTTCAAGAGGGCGTAAATTAGCAAATATGACAAGCAGACAGTATAAAATGCCAGTACTTGATATGCTGCCAATTGCTTATTTTGTAAATGGCGATACTGGGCAGAAGAAAACTACCAAGCAGGCATGGGATAAGAAATTTATCACAGCAGAAGAGATTGCAGTGATCGTACCGATTCCAGAAGCTGTTTTAGATGATGCAGAATATGATATCTGGGCAGAAGTTAAGCCAAGGGTTACAGAAGCTTTTGGAAAAGTAATTGATGGTGCGATTTTGTTCGATGTAGACAAGCCATCGACATGGAGAGACGGAGTAGTTACAACAGCAACAAATGCAGAGTCCGTTGTAACACTTGGAGCAAAGGACAATCTGTATGATAAGATCATGGCAGAAGATGGAGTGATCGCTAAAGTTGAAGACAGTGGATATTTTGTAAATGGTCATATGGCTGATATCTCTATGAGAGCAAAATTAAGAGGATTAAAAGATGCAGACGGAAATCCAATTTTTAAATCTGATATGCAGGGTGCAACATCTTACAGTTTAGATGGATCTCCAATGAATTTCCCAAACAATGGATCTTTTGATAAGTCAAAGGCGTTAATGATCTCAGGAGATTTTAGTCAGCTGGTATATTCAATCCGTCAGGATATTACATTTAAACTCTTCACAGAAGGTGTTGTACAGAACACAGATGGATCAATTGCATATAACTTAATGCAGAATGACATGGTTGCACTTCGTGCAGTTATGAGACTTGGATGGGAGATTCCAAATCCAATCAACGCTCTGAAAACTGATAAAACGAAGAGATGTCCATTCTCAATTCTGAAAGTAGGAGAATAAAGGAAAGAAGGTGTGATCTATGTATGTAACTTATGAATATTACAAAGAACAGTATGCTGGATCACTTCCGGAAGAAGAATTTATCAAAGCGGAACGATGGTCAGAAGCGTATATTCGTAATCTGACCTACATCCGTGGAGATATTTTTGCATCAGATCTCGATATGATAAGAGATGCTGTATGTGCAGGTGCAGAGGTATATGCATCTTACAGAAAGAAACAGGAATCTAATAATGGTATGCAAATTAAATCTGAATCAACCGATGGCTATAGTGTTACATATGTAAATGAACAGACAGATGGTCAGACATTGGAAGAGTTGATGCAGAAAAAAGCATATGAAGCAATAAAAATGTATTTATTGCCAACAGGATGGCTGTCGAGAGAAGTGAGGTGTTGCAATGGTAACAAACAGTGCTGTAACAGTCTATAGCCGTCAATACGACAGTGAAAAGCGATTAGACATCTGGAAAAGAACATATGTCAAGGATGCATGGTGGCATGAATCCGAAGCATCATCGGTCACATCCGAAGGTTTGAAAAGAGTAGATACGTTTGTGATCAGAATACCTGATACTACGATAAGCATAAAAAAAGATGATTATCTTGTAAAAGGAATCTGTGATATTGATATGACAACAGCTAAGGACCTGAAAGAAACAGAATGCTGCAAAGTCACATCTGCAAATTACAACACATATGGAGCTAATCCACACATAAAGGTAGGTGGTGTGTAAATGGCAGAAAAAAGACATATCGTGATCAAAACACCAAGAGGTAGTATTTATACAGTAAAAACTGCAAACGGATCGGTGACAGCTAAAATGGAATGGGATCACGGCTTTTCTGGACGAAAAAGTGCAAGCTTTGGGAAAGCCCAGGAATTTGTTGATTCTGAATGTATCAGGAGAATGAATCCAGAGACACCGAGATTGTCAGGAGCTTTGATCAAGTCTGCAACATTGGCAACAGTGATCGGATCAGGAGAGATCAACCAGATCACGCCATATGCACGCAGGCAGTATTACGAGCACAAAGAAAAGTCACGTTGGTTCGAACGTATGAAGAACAGGCATAGAGACAGCATTCTGAAAGGAGCACAAAAATATGCAGGAAGCTAATATCATTGATTCCATCCGATCGTTCATATTAACTTGTCCGTTTCTGGATAACTACAGAGTAAATGTGGATCACTTGTCAGAAGATATGAGTTATTCTGTCGATCCGCTTCCGTGCGATCCGGTACTGCAAAAATACGTTGATGGTGGCAAAAAGAAACAGTTTCAATTTGCTTTTACCAGCAAGGAGCAGTATGACGAAGATGCAAGGATCAATATTGAAAACAGTGGATTCTATCAAGCATTTGAAGAATGGATGGAGCAGCAGACGGATAAAGGAGAGATGCCGGAGCTAAAAAATGAGAAACAGCATCCATATGAATTACAAACACTAAACAGCGGCTATCTGTATGATGCAGAGGGTGAACATGCCCAGTATCGTATAGAATGTCGCCTTCTTTATATACAGGAGGTATAAGACAAATGGAAAAAGCTAAATTAGTAAGACGTAGCCAGAGGGTTGCGTTCTATGGTGTTCCAGTGAGTGATGGAGAAGTAAACACATATAACAGAATGGAACATTTTACATCGCTTACAGATGGAAAGAACCCGATCACATACGAAAGACAGTACGTGGACAAAGACAGTCAGGATTCTGACGTAACAGGATACGGAACAACTTTAGAATATGGATTCGATCACCATAAAAATGATCCCGTTCTTGCCGATCTTGCAAAAGTTCAGGATGATGAGTTAACTGGAGAAATGAGAGATATCGTTGTAGTTGATTTATTCGATAAGGGAGAAACAACGAAAGATGATGAGTATGTAGCACGAAAGAGAACATATTCTATTCTTCCAGATTCTTCTGGAGATGGAACAGATGCATTACAGTATTCAGGAAGTTTTTCTGTGAAGACCGATATCGTAAAGGGATATGCGAAAGTATCTGCAGACGGAAAGACTTGTACATTCAGTGAGACAGCTACACCCTAATGTAGCTGTCGACATTGAACAGGCAGCAGAAGAAGATATTGAAAATAAAAAGGAGATTGAGCCATGAGCCAGAATAAGAACGAAAGAATTTGGAAGATCAATGGTCTTGAATTAGAGTTAGATCTTGAAGATGCAGACGTATTTGAAAAAACAATGAAAGCATTTGAACAGATGGATGAAGATGGAAAAAACATTGATAAGACAGGAAAAATGCCAGAATTTATCAAGAGATACTGCGAGATTTATTACAATGCATTTGATCGTATTTTCGGAGAAGGTACAGGAGAAAAAATCTTTAGTGGAAAGAAAAATATGAGAAACTGTGATGAAGTTTGGGATTCATTCCTTGGATTTATGCAGGTAGCAGTTAAAAAAGCAAATGAAAGAAGATTACAGTTAAGCGGTAAATATATGCCAAACAGGGAGCAGAGAAGGAAGAAAAGAAAAAAGAATTTTAACACATATAACGGTGGTAAAAACCGATGAATCCCTTATACGAGCCGTTTCCTGATTATGTGATTGTAAATGAAAAGAAGGTCAGAATTGTAACAGATTTTCGTGAGTATATAAAACTCATGGATCTGCTGAAGGATGAAGAGGTTGAGGAAGCAGAGAAGAAGCGATTGCTTGCATGTTGGTTTCTTGATGATCCCGGTCCTGACTTTGAGGAATGTTTACAAGCACTGACTGATTTTGTAATAAATTACAAGGAAACGAAAGCATCAGAGGAAGAAGATAATAACGAAGAAGATGATACGAAACACAACCAAGTGATCGAATACAATCAGGATGCACCATATATCATATCTGGATTCCTAGAGTGCTATGGGATTGATTTGACAGAAATACAATATATGCACTGGTGGAAGTTTCAGATGCTGATTGATGGAATGAATGAAGATTGTGAATTGAAGAAAAGAATGGGTTATAGAAGTATTGATCTTAACCAGATCAAAGACAAAGAAGAAAGAGAAAGGATCAGGAAGATTCAAAAGCAGATAGCGATCATCGATCATGAGGTCACAGATGAAGAGATCGGAGATGCTTTTGGAAATATGATGTTTTAATGATTATGAAGATAAAAGCGATTCCGTTTGAACGTAAATGGTACTCATGCCCACATTGCGGTGCACATCTGCTGATCTATGACAACACAGCTCAAAGCAATAATGTGTTTTTGAAGTGTAAGAAATGTGGGAACGAGGTAGAAATAAAAATTAAAAATTAGTGCATAAGTGAGCCATTGAGCCGTGCATATTCGAAAGGAGAATATACATGGGTTACGATGGCTCTTTAAAATTTGATACGAAAATTGATGAATCCGGATTTAATGCCGGAGTGTCCAAGATAAGCAGTGCTGCAAAGAAAGGTCTTGCTATAACAGCAGGAGCAGTTGTTGGTGTGGGTGCTGCCTTGGGTGCTATGACAAAACAATCATTAGATTCTGTATCAAAACTAGAACAGAATGTTGGTGGTGTTGAGACTTTATTTAAGAAAAGTTCTAAAACAGTCATAGCTAATGCAAACAAAGCTTATAAGGCTGCTGGAATGTCCGCAAATGAGTATATGCAGAATGTAACAAGTTTCTCTGCATCGTTATTACAGAGCTGTGCAAAGAATACTGATAAAGCGGCAAAAGTAGCTGATATGGCTATGATTGATATGTCTGATAATGCGAATAAGATGGGAACCAATATGGTGGATATCCAAAACGCTTATCAGGGATTTGCGAAGCAGAACTATACAATGTTGGATAACTTAAAACTTGGATATGGCGGAACCAAGACAGAAATGGAAAGATTGCTTGCAGATGCATCAAAGATATCAGGTGTTAAGTATGATATCAGCAATCTTGCAGATGTATATAATGCGATCCATGTAATTCAAAAAGAGTTAGGTATTACAGGAACGACATCTAAGGAAGCAGCAACAACAATTGAGGGATCAATGAACAGTGCAAAGGCTGCATATGATAATTTCTTAAATGGTTCAGGATCAGCAGAAGAACTTGCAGACTCCATAGCAGTCATGATGGAGAACATCGGAAAGAATCTTGGAGAGATCATTCCACGTTTGGCAGCTACAATCCCGGAACTTTTTAGTACATTATGGGATGATATGAAAAGTGAGATGCAACAAGGTGTTCAGGTTGGAGCCGAAATGATCACCAGCATTCTCTTAGGTATAACAGAAGGGATACCTGATTTCTTATCTGTAGGTGGTCAGGTTATTATGTCGTTGGCAGGTTCAATAAGCTCTGCATCACCTCAACTTATTACGGCAGCAGGAACGGCAATACTTGCACTTGGGTCTGGAATCATGCAGGCATTGCCACAGATGATTAGTTATGGAGTGCAGATCATAACGCAGATAGGAAACGCAATATCACAAGCAGCACCAGAACTTATACCTAAAGCAATAGAAGCCTTAGCTCAATTTGCCCTTGGCTTAATTTCTGCATTGCCACAGCTGATCACTGTTGGAATCCAGATGATCACTTCATTAGCACAAGGACTGATCAATTCGATTCCTTTATTGATTGAGTATGTGCCACAGATCATCAATTCATTTTGTGCTGCAATAGACACAGGATTGCTGCAATTGATTGCTGCAGGTGTAAAAATCGTTGCAAATCTTGTCATTGGAATTGTGCAGGCAATTCCACAGTTAATTGCTGCTTTACCGCAAATCGTTTTGGCAATTATAAATGTTTTTACTCATGTAAATTTATTTAGTGCTGGTAAGGCAATGATCACAAATCTAAAAAATGGAATTGTGAGTGCAAAAGGTAATGCAGTAAAAGCATTTAGTGATTTGACACAAAGCCTATGGAAGAAAATTACAACGACCAATTGGCTTAGTGCAGGAGGAAACATAGTATCCAAGATTGCTTCTGGAATTTCTATGTTTGTTAGCAAGGCAGCGTTAAATGCTCAAATTCTTGCCAGAGTGATAATGCAGAACATTACAAAAATAAATTGGCTAGATGTAGGTGCAAAAGTAGTAAGGAAGATAGCATCCGGATTATTAAGCTTAGCTGGAAAGATGGGAAGTACAGCAAAAAGCTTAGGAATGCGTGCTGTTACTGCATTTAGAGGAATTAGCTGGGGAAGCGTTGGATCAAACATCGTAAAAGGTATCATTGGCGGTGTTGGTGCGATGGCTGGGTCTCTGGTAAGTAAAATGCAGGGACTTGCAAGTAGTGTTTTAAAGGCGGCTAAGAAAGCATTAGGAATCAAATCGCCTTCTAGAGTATTCAAAAAAGAAGTTGGAAAACACATTGTAACTGGTATTATAGCCGGAATTGATACAGAGCAAAAGAATCTTAAAAAGACGATGGAAAGCTTGTGTAACACAGCGGTATCATCTGCAAAGAATGCAAGCAAAAAAGGAAACTTTGAAGATATTGGAAAGACATTTACAGATGGTTTGTCATCCGCAATAGATGCTCAAGTTTCAAAAGCAACAACATCTGGAAAGAATCTGATCAACAAGGAGATCAAATCTGGAAAGAATAAGGACACGGATCAATATGATAAAAAAATAAAAGATCTAAACAAAAAGATCAAGAAAGCTAAAAAAGAGAAAAAAAGCACAAAATCTTTAGAAAAGCAGTTAAAACAAGTTAAAGATAAGAAAAAAGCAGTGGCAGATACGTATTCACAGCTTGGAAAATCTATGATCACAGCTTATAGTAATGCAGTTAAACAGCAAGGGCAGAAGATCATTTCGCAAGCAGAAAAAGAGATAGAAGAGTTATCTGCGGCTTATCAGGAAAAATATAACTCATTGATCCAGCAAAGAAGTGACATTATCTCAAAACTGAGAAGTACAGGATCATTATATGATCTGGATGGAGATTTAGAAGCAATCAAAAATTATCAAAATCGCATCAAAGCATTAAAAGGTAAAATCCCAGATACTCTTATGCAGCAGATTCTTGGAATGGATGTCGCAAGTGCCAATGATTATATGGAATATTTGCAGGCACTTGATCCAGATAAATATCAAGACTACATAAATAAATGGAATGAGATTTACAACGGATCAGAATCTTTTGGAAATGATTTCTTTCAAAGTGATCTTAATGATTTGGAGAACACTTATGAGACTGAACTGACAGGAAGATTAAATGATCTGAGTAAAAAAATAAATCAGATTGGTCAGAATACGATGAAAGGGTTCGTTTCAGGAATGCAATCCCAGACAAAAGGAATGACCAAAGCTGTAAATGCTATGTGTGATCAGCTTATAAAAAGCATGAAAAATAAATTAAAGATTAAATCTCCGTCAAGAGTCGTTAGAGATAAGATTGGTAAATATATGCCTTTAGGACTTGCAGCAGCATTTACTAAGTACATGCCAGAAGCAACAACAAAAATGGGAAAAGATATAGACATATCATTGGCAGCAATGCGTAAAAAAGTAGAATCCGTAGAATATCCAAAGCCGGATACACCAAATTATAAGGGACCAGGAGGAAACAAACCTGTTGTGATCGTGCAGGATAATAAACCAGTTGAAGTGAACGCAGAGATTCATACAACGGTTGATCTTGACGGAAAGACTGTTGGGAAGCAAATAACACCATACGTGAACAGAAATCTTGGAGAAGAACAGACAAGAGCAGAAAGGAGAAATTGATAATGTTCGATGTAAAAATAGGCGATTACAGTATGTATGAAGATTTTGGATTGCAGGCGTTATCAATTGATCCAGGATCTGCCGAAGTAGATGAGAAATTTAAGGAAATACCAGGGCGTAACGGAGACTTAGATCTTACGGATGCCCTCACAGGGTTTCCGGTGTATAAAAATGCAAGCATGAAACTGACATTTGATTTTAAAGATGGCAGTTATGATCTATGGTTAGCACGTGCAAGTGAGTTGCAAAATAAGCTGCATGGAAAACGTATGAAAGTGGTGCTTGGAAATGATTATTTTTACTATGAAGGTAGAATTTCTGTTAGTACAGAAAAGATAAATAAACACTACAGCAGCGTTGAAATTACAGTAAATCGCGATCCTTATAAGTTAGAACTCAATTCATCATTAGAGGACTGGTTATGGGATGAATTTGATTTTGAAACAGGGATCATAAGAGAATATGGAAATCTACAGGTAAAAGGAACATTAGAACTTGTTATACCAGGAAGAGCAATGAGAGTGATACCGGTCTTTGAGTGCAGCGAGGAAATGACAGTAAGTTATAATGGCACAACGTATAATCTGCCAAAAGGAAAAAGTCAGTCTCCAGATCTGCTATTAGGAGAAGGAGATAACGTTCTTGTATTCAAAGGAAATGGAACAGTTTCAGTAGATTATCGTGGAGGTAGCTTGTAGTATGTATAAGGTTAAAATCGGAGATAAGTATTTGTATCATCCGTGGGATAAAACACGGCAGATCGCTGATCCTAAGCTTGATACAGAGATAAATAAAAATGGATCATTCTCATTTGTAATCTATTCAGATAATCAATTTTATGATTCATTTAGAAAATTAAAAACAGTGATCAAAATAATAGATTTTGATACACAAGGGAATGAGAAAGAGATATTTTGTTCTCGTGTGTTAAATGAAGAGATTGATTTTGAAGGAGAGAAAACAATAACATGTGAAGGAAATATGGCATATTTACTCGATTCTGTCCAACGTCCATACAAAGGAGAATATACACCAGAGCAACTCTTTAGGCTATATATTGAAAATCACAATGGGCAGGTGGAAGAAGAAAAACAATTTAAAATTGGAAAGATAACAGTAACTGGAGATAAGACGCGATATGATGAAAGTGATTATAAAGATACAAGAACAGCGATCGCTGAAAAATTAATAAATGTATATGCCGGATATATCAGAACAAGAAAAGAAGAAGATGGATATTACATAGATTATTTACAAGAATATGATGATGCAGAAGGGCAGCCTGTTTCGTTTGGCAAAAACATATTAGACATTACACAATATATAAAAGCGGATGATATAAAAACATGTATTATCCCACTTGGAGCTACAAATAGTGCAACAGGAAAGCCTATAACAATCGCAAGTGTAAACAATGATGTAGATTATATTTATGATCAGGTAGCAGTTGAAAATTTTGGAAAAATCTTTGGAACAGTGTCATATTCAGATTTGGAAAGTCCATTGCAGTTATTGGAAAAGGCAAAAGAAGATATAAAGGATCTGGTTAATTTGTCAATCACAATAGAATTAACAGCAATAGATTTAAAAGATCTGGGATACGATGTTAAGAAAATAGATATAGGAGACAAGATTCCAGTTATATCGAAGCCACATGGAATAAATTCATACATGCAGGTAAGTAAGATAAGTAAGAATTTAAAGGTGGTGGATGATTGCAAGGTAACATTAGGATCAACGTTGAAAACGTTAGTAGAAAATCAAAACACGTACAATAGTGGAATAAAAAATGTCGAAGCAACAGCAAACGGAGTAGTAGCAAAGGCAGCAGTTGCAGAAAAAAACGCAACAGCTGCAGCTAATGCAGCAAAAAATGCAACAAAAACAGCAGAAGAAATAAAAGAAAGCATTGGTAATAGAACAGTAGGTAATAAATACGGAAACGTCCCTTACATATCGAATGAAGGGACAATGCAAGTAGGGAAAACAATAGAATTTCATTCTACAGATAATTATCCAGAAGAATCAGATGGATCATTATATGTCGAGGATGGAGTTCTTTATTTTTGTGATAAAACAGGAACAGTTAAAACAATTCAGATGCAGGAGGTAAGCAATGGCGAAAATACAGGAATTACTGGATAATATGTTACACAAGAAGCTTGGACGAGATGTAAGGCAAAACATCCACGACAGTATCGAGCAATGTTATAAAGATTCGACTGGGCATCCTGACTCGGTTACTGCAGTTATAAAAGAAAACAAAGAAATGCAAGAACGGTTAGATTCTAACATCAATACAATAAATGGAAGAATCGATACTATACTAACAGGCGCTGTAAATACAACAAAACTAGTAACAGTACATTCGACGACTATTAGAAACAACAGCGCCAGCGACCTTACATTTAAAATTAGCAGTAAAGACAATGAAACACTGAAAAGCATAAAGGATAAGTCACCTACAGTTATAAATGCTAATGTTATTGCTCGAGCGTTAGATGGAGTAGCAATAAATGGCGCAAGTATCCCGTCAAGTTATAATGTAGAGTCAACAAATGATGAATATGTTATAACTGTGTATTCGGGATCAAGTAGTGTCGTTGGGCAGTATGTTTTTATGGCAGTTGTAACAATAGCATACGAAGACACTGCAACAGATATAAGTTCAGCAGAATTAAAAGATGTAAGAGTAGGTGCTGATGGTACTATATATAAGAGTGCTGGAGAAGCAGTTAGAGGACAAATTGGTCAACTAAAGGAATCTATAAAAAACGCAACAGTAACGGACGGCTCTATTACAACACCGAAAATTGGAGATAAGATTGATTTTATTGATAAAAAAGAATTTCATTTTTACACTCCAACAGGGGATGCTAATGCAGAAAATGCGTCAGCAAATAACAGAAACTATATGATTCCGTTTGAAGTTGGGACACCATACATTTATATGATAATGCAAACGAGACTACAAGGACGACAGTTTGGGACTGTTAATGCACCATATAAATCCGGTATAAATAATTGGAGTATCTACGGTTATGACGTTTCTAGAGCCATTGGAACTGTGAAAGATAAAACGGTACAATTATGGTCCTATCCAGAAAAAGCAAGCTCAAGTAACTACCCATGGACAGAATGTCGTAAATTTGATTGTACGGAGTTGAATCAATACTTTGAAAAAAGTCAATTAAGTGGCACGCAGACGATTTATTGTGAAGTTCATAAAGAAAGTTGTGGATGGTTTGGTGTAGATAACGATACATGGGCTAACAAAGATAAACTATCCATTTTATGGTTAAAAGAGGAACCAACATTAAATGATTGGTTGAATGGATTCGAGACAGTTGAAACATTAAATAAAAATGTTGAAGCAAACTTTTTGAAGATGCGAGATGCTTTAGGAATGTATCACAATGTGCTTGATTATGGAATCACACCGGATGCAGATGATAATTCTTTGAAATTTCAACAAATGGTTGATGAATTGTCACAAAATGGTGGCGGAACAATTTATGTTCCAATAGGTACATATAAATTTGATACATCAAACGGACAATATATCGAGGGGACTGGTGGTTGTAAATGCTGCATAAAAGCAAAAAGCAATGTGTCTATTGTCGGGGAATCGTTAACAGATTCAGTGTTTAAAATGACAGGACATAGTTCACAGGGTGTTTGTATGTTTGGTTATAACAGTGCAACAAACAAAACTCCGATCGAGGGATGTACCTATAGAAATTTTACGATAAATGGCGAAGAGTGTACGATAGATACATATTCCAGTGATGGCAAGGCATTCTTTTATCAATATGTTAAAAACTGTGTATGGCGTGACTTAAGATTAATTGGTACTCCCGCTACATCTCTTGGAATTGATTTCCTTGACAATGTTGTAATCGACTCTATTTATTGTTACGAGTCTGGACGTATCCATGCAGATAATAGCCCCGGTGGTGCAGGAGTCGGAATTGGAACGGGAGCATGGGAAAATGAAAATTTTATTGTGAGAAACTGTATTTGTGATAACTGCGGACATTTTGGAATCTTTCTTGAGGACCAACATATATTCGGAGATGCAGCACACAGAACACCTACCTATCCAAAAGGAGCGATTATTGCAAACAATATTTGCAGAAATGGCAGAAATTACGGTTTTGGAGTGCGTGGTGGACAACACGTTATATTCGAAGGTAATGAGGCATACGAAAATGCAAATGGTGGATTTTTCAGCGATTACGAAAATAAATCAATCGTTATTCAAAACAATTTGATAAGAGATAATACAGGAAATGGAATTTGTTTAGGTAATGAAAAACCAGGGATTCTTGAGACATCGTTTGAAAATGTTACAATCAAAGACAATGTGGTTATAGGAAATAAAACTGGAATTAATATT